>Ga0310123_10000138_pt1 | contig 63244 bp, 61 predicted proteins | sample CB6_AW_1057_MG_FD_203505 | JGI IMG/M metagenome (GOLD analysis project Ga0310123, IMG submission 203505) | Marine microbial communities from Western Arctic Ocean, Canada - CB6_AW_1057 | ecosystem: Environmental > Aquatic > Marine > Oceanic | place: Canada: Western Arctic Ocean | collected... | reverse complement strand
TACCAACATTCTATCCTGACGCGATGGCAACCACCACCAATTTGAAACATATTCTGATCGGAACCGCCGGGCACATTGATCACGGTAAGACTCGGCTCATCAGTCGGCTAACGACTATCGACACAGACCGGCTGCCCGAGGAAATAGCGCGTGGCATTTCAATCGACCTGGGCTTCGCACATTGGGAAATGAACGGAATTCAGTTCGGTGTTGTCGACGTGCCGGGGCATGAACGGTTCGTTAAGAACATGGTGGCGGGTGCGACGGGTGTAAATCTAGCATTGCTGGTCGTGGCTGCCGACGACAGCGTTATGCCACAAACTCGCGAACATTTGGAAATCATGGACTTATTGGGCGTCAAGGCAGGCGTCATCGTGGTTTCGAAAATTGACTTAGTCGAACCGGATTTTGTCGAGCTGGTGCAGGCAGAGATTGAAGAGCTTGTCGACGGAACATTTCTGGCAGGTTGTCCGATCGTTCCAGTTTCGTCCGAAACAGGCGAAGGGATCGCGGAATTGAAGACTACGTTGCAGCGTGTCGCCAACGAGGTTGAAACTTCAGATTCCCACGAACTGTTTCGTATGCCCATCGACCGTACGATTTCGATTACCGGACACGGCACGATTGTGACCGGGTCGGTTCTGAGCGGTGATGTGCATCCTGGCGATACTCTGGAATTGCTTCCGGAAGGACGCGACGTCCGAGTCCGTAGCGTGCAAAACCATGGGCTCAATGCGGACGACGCCGGCGCCCGCCAGCGAACGGCCATCAATCTGGCCGGAGTGAAACGAACAGAAGTGTGGCGAGGGCACGAACTAGCGACGCCGAACTATTTACAGCCGACGATTCGTATGCTCGTCCAACTGAGGTTGCTTTCCAGTTCGCCTGTTCACCTGAAAGACCGCGTCGAACTGAACCTGCATTTGGGGACAAAAGAAGTGCTCGCTCGGATCAATTTGAAGGGTCAATACCTGAAACCAGGTGAGTGTTGCTACGGAGAACTTCGATTGAAGGAAGCAGTTGTGGCGGCGTATGGCCAGCCATTCATTCTGCGGCGAATGTCCCCCGCGTTGACTGTTGCTGGCGGTCGAGTGCTTGACCCGGACATCGCGCCAAAAAAACGGATCAAGGATTTACACGCCCATGGACAGGCACTGGATACACCATCCGAGATTGACCGGCTTTCTGCGAGTCTCTCACAGCAGGATCTCGTTATGGGATCGCCATTGCCGTCGGCTTGGCGTGTTGGCATTCGTCCGTCGCGGTTTGCAAAATTGATAAACAAATTGAAGATCCGAGGCGAATTGAAGTACATCGGATCAGCTGAGCGGCCGGTCCTGGTTCATCGAAATCGATTAGACTTATTGGGTGAATCAGTTCTCAAGACAGTCAAAGAACAGTTGGCTCAGCATCAACCGCGGCGAGCGTTGCCACGCAATACATTAAACACGGCCTGCCGCGAGATTACTCATCCAACTTTGCTTGACGCTGTGTTTGCACACTTGATCGCGGAAAGGAAGTTGGTTTATGTGGGCCCGAATCTAGGTCCAGCGGATGTGCAAGTGAAGTTGACAAAGAATCAACAATTGGTGCGGACGAAGATGCTGGAAGCAATCGCCAGCGGTATGTTAGCGCCACCAACTGCAAAAGAGCTGTCAGCCGACCTGGACCAAAATCCGGAGCAGATCGAACCGGTCTTGAATTTGTGCGTTGAAGACGGTCTGCTGGTTAAGGTCGTCGAAGGGCTGTATTTTTCCCCGGTATCTCTCGAACAAGCTCGCAGAATTTGCGAGACTTTGTTGAACGAAATAGGTGAAGCCACCATGTCGCAATTACGGGAAGCATGGGGCGTCAGTCGCAAGTTTTCCGTTCCATTATGCGAGTATTTTGATGCTTTGGGAGTGACGGTTCGGAAGAAAGACGTTCGGATTGCTGGTCCGAAATTGAGAAATCCGTTGGAGATAGCTGGCTGCGGCTGAATGTCGTCAGTCAACTCAATGCATGCCGTGAACGATTCGCCATCAAATCGTCTGCAAGTTTTACCGCCTACCAGCGACCTGTTGCAACATTCGGGCGTGCGGCCGTTGATTGCGGAACAAGGTCGCGATGTTGTTATGGGTTGGATCCGTGATGCACTAGCGGACGTCCGCCGTGGCCTGTTGGCCGGAGAAACTCATGGTGACCGGAGGAAGCTTACAGATACGGTTGCCGAACGCGTCGCCCATCGGGCTGAAAGGGCCCGCCGCAATAAGTTCGGTCGATTAATCAATGCGACCGGAGTCATTCTTCATACAGGATTGGGTCGTGCTCCCTTGTCTAAAGCGTCTCAGACCGCTGTGGCGGAGTTGGCCGGAGCGGGAAACGTCGAAATCGACTTGGAGACCGGCGAACGTCGGCACCGTGGCTACCAATTGAACTCGGCTTGGCACACGCTTTCCGGAGCGGAGGATTCGTTGGTCGTCAATAATAACGCTGCGGCCACGCTGTTGACGTTGCAAGCTCTATGCCAGGGCAAGGAAGTCATCATCTCGCGAGGTCAATTGATAGAAATCGGAGGTTCGTTCCGATTGCCGGAAATTTTCAAGTTAAGCGGAGCGCGGTTGCGCGAAGTCGGAACGACGAACCGGACAAAGCTCAGCGACTATGAACAGGGTATCGGTCCGGAAACGGCCGCCATCATGCACGTGCATCCATCCAATTATCGCGTTATCGGTTTTACCGAGGAGCCGAGGATCGATGAGTTGGCGCGCGTGGCGCACGCGCATGCTCTGATCACCATTGACGACATTGGCAGTGGTTCGCTGATCGACCTGACAAAGTACGGTCTGCCTGCTGAACCTACGTTTTCTGAAAGCGTGGCCCTTGGGGCCGACGTGGTGTTGGGTAGCGGCGACAAATTGCTGGGCGGTCCGCAATGCGGGATCATTCTGGGCAAGTCCGAATTTGTGCAACGAATTCGTCGTCATCCGCTGGCTCGTGCCGTCCGGATTGGGAAGTTGACTCTGGCGGCGTTGTCGGAAACACTGGGTTCCTATCTTCGGAGTGAAGCCGAAAGCGAAATTCCCACGATTGCCATGCTGGCGGTTCAGGGCGGGACATTGTTGAAGCGTGCGCGTGCTATCGAGGAAAAAATTGGTGAGACGCAACAGTTAGCAATTCAGGTGAGCGAAGCGACTGCGCCAGTCGGTGGTGGATCACTTCCAGGAGCCGAAATGCCGACGGCTGTGTTGTCGCTTCAGCATCAAGCGGTGTCATCTGACGAACTCGCTCGATCATTACGGCTGGGACGAATCCGCGTTTTCTGCCGTATTCAACAGGACAAAGTGCTCGTCGATCTGCGAAGCGTCCAGTCCGAAGATGACTCGCGAATTGTTCTGGCCTTGCGACTGATCGATGGTCAAGAGAACATTGACTTGGTCTAGTCCTGTGCAATTGCGAATCCCGCTTCCGACCATCCTCGGAACCCACCGTCCATGGACATTACATTTGTGTAGCCCATCTTCTGCAGATTGTCGGCGGATAGCGCAGATCGAAAACCACCACCACAATAGAGGATGATCTCCGAAGTCATCTCGGGAATACGCTTCTCGATATCACACTCAATGATCCCCTTACTCAGATGGATGGCATTCGGCAAGTGACCACCCACCCATTCGCTTTCTTCGCGTACGTCGACCAGAAAGAACTGTTCGACTTGGTTCAGTTTGTCGTGAACGTCCTGTACCGTACATTCGCGGATGCGGGTCTTGGCGTCTTCGACGACTCTTAAGAACATGGATGAGTGATGTTTAGCCATTTGCAGGTTCCGTGTGCGTTGTTGCGATTTGTTGATGATAGTTCGACGGTCAACGGATGTCATCTGACTCTGAAAATTGGATTACGTCAAAACGCCATGCCACAATGCCCAGTCAAACACTTCTCAAAGACGCTGCAGAGCGATTTTGTTCAACTGACAACGCCACATATGGTCGGCTTAGTTCATAACAGGTAAGCAGACCATCCAGCCAAACTTTATCGTGACGTAAAGAGTTCGTGACGGAGCTGAAAGAGTTTCTCGCGTGGCATAAATCAGGTTCAAAAGAATCATTGGATCGGTGCCAAGAGCCGTGCCGTGCTAACCGCCAATTTGAACCAAAATGGTCGCTCTTGCAAATCGCTGCTCGTCATCACTTTGCAGTTGGAGAAATCACATTCAAGCATTGCAGCCACCTGTGTTGCGAATTCGCGATCGTTGACGACAGCAGTGATTTCAAAGTTCAGGCGAAATGATCGGTTATCGAGATTAGCGGTTCCGACCGCGGCAAACTCGTCGTCGACCAACAAGACTTTTTGGTGCAGAAAACCGGGTTGATAGCGATGTATACTAACCCCGGCTTGCTCAGCCTCTTTAAGAAAAGAGAAACCCGATAGATAGACGAGTACGTGATCGGGTTTCTGCGGGAGCATGATTCTCACGTCAACTCCGCGCAGAGCTGCCATTTGAAGCGCACACATTACGTGAATGTCAGGAACAAAATAAGGCGAAGCGATCCACAGTCGGCGCTTGGCCGAATTGATGGCGTGCACAAAGAACATGCCGCATGTTTCGAGTCGATCGGCTGGTCCGGACGGAAGAATCAAAACGTTTTGGTGAGAACCTTCAGTTGGTCTCGGAGTCCAATCTAGTTCGGGAAGTTCACGAGTCGTCCAATACCAGTCTTCTACGAAAACCAATTGGACGGAGTGAACGCAGGGGCCCGTCAGTTTGACATGTGTATCGCGCCACGCACCAATTTTAGCGCTGCGTCCCATGTATTCGTCACCGACATTCAGGCCACCAACGTATGCTTCCTGACCATCGACAACAACGATTTTTCGATGATTTCGGAAATTGAGTTGAAATCGATTTCGACGACCACGTGTTGAGTGGAATGGGCGAACGTCAATGTCAGCTTGTTTTAACTCGTTAACGTAGGATCGAGGAAGGCCGCGTGAGCCAATTTCGTCGTACAAAAAGAACACTCGGACGCCGGCCTTCGACTTTTTTTCCAGTCGCTGTTTTAACTCTCGACCAAGCGTATCGTCGTGTACGATGAAAAACTGAACCAGGATATAGTCTCGGGCTTTTTCGATTGCGTCGAAGATGGTCCCGAATGTCGCTTGACCGTCAATCAAAAGTTCCACTCGATTGCTTCGACTGAATTTCATCTTAACCAGGGCTTCCAGGACATAGTGCTCTGGATGCGGTTTCTCGGATACGAAACCTTGCTCGCGTACGTATTGTCGAACACGGGCAACCAATCGATGTATCTCCAGTTTTCCGGATTGTCTCGCTTTAATGTAGCCTTGAAATCTGTTTCTGCCAAAAACCCAATACAGTGGCAGTGTGAGATACGGAAAGATGACTAGGCAAATCGACCAGGCAATCGCTCCTTGAGATGTCCGCGCATACATTACTGCGTGCCCGGCTGTAACAACGCCCAGCAGCTCGACGACTGCAAACGCAACGGCGGTTACTGTTATGTCTTCGCTATTCATACAGCGGAGGCTTAGCCAATTCAGCGTCAATTGCGCGAGTGGCTTAAATTCTCGACAATCAGTTTTTGGAGTTCGTTGATTCCGTCGCTGACTTTTTGAACGTACAGGCTGCTTTCGGACTGCATCATGATGCGTTTGGCGGATATCAGGAAGAGTCCTGTCTTAAACAGTAGATCGTGCGTTAAGTCTTTCGTAAACAGTGCGCTTGCAAACAGCGCGGCAGTGATAATCAACACGACACTCGACGCCGTATCGAATGCTCTTTCACGGATGACTTCCTTTAATCCGCATTCAATAGATATCAAGGACCACACATCATTGCATCGTAGGCTCAGGAGGCAGCCAGATTGTTCAAACCGCCGCTTCTTAAATTCTTCACAAGCGATGGAGTGTCTCGAAACTTTTTCTGTCAAATCGCAGTGGTGACGGCAACGAATCGAGATTCGTGCCCACATCTGAAGAATTTGAGTTCAACGGCTGCAGGGCGTGCCGATGAATGGCGATGATAGTTGGTCAGTCAACGGTGGCGGCGGCTTGAATCGACAAATTTCTCATCGCACTTTTCCATCGTGATTCCAGAAAAACACGTTCTGATTCGAACGACTTTAGCAACTGAGTCACCGTCACAAAAATTCGTCGAGTGCTGTTATAACGGATTATCACGTTTGTATGAAAAGCGAATCCAGAATTCTGGGTTCATTCAATCCGCACGTCAATTTAAAGCCAACCCAGCTTGTAAGAGTGGCGATATTAAATAGCGAGCGGACTTTGCGAAAGGTGTGCCTGCAAATGAATGTTTCGCGGTCGCAACAGAGAGTTCATTTATAGCGAGATGCGCTGTCGGAGGTAGAAAGTTGTCCACCTTGAAAAACTGCGAACGGATTGGTGTGAAATTCAGTCGAATGAGTATTGTTTCATCATGGTTGATGTTGGTGGTAGTAATGACATTTGGATTTGTGGGAATGTACGTTGGCATCACACGGTCCTTGACGAACGAATTGACCCAAGTACGAACGGATCTAAAGGCTGTCGAAAAAAGAATGCAGTCATTGGCGCAAGTTGGAGAGCGGACAAACGAGACGAATGATTTGCTATCAAAACTCACGTTGCAACAAAATCAGTTGGAAGAAGCAACGGTTGCTTTGAATGCCATTCAACAGTTCCGTCAGAGCGTCCAGGTCGAATTAGGCTCAACATCCGAAGCCCTTCAATCGCTCGAACAACTGCGGTCACTCCAGAACGATCTAATCGAACAACGTGCTTCCATTGCATTGGCCGCCGAATCATTGGGTGAAATGATAGCGGTGCACCAGTGCTTGATCGAAAAACAAGGGTCTGCACTGCAAGCTCGCGAGATCATACAGCAACTGATGGCCTTAACCACCAAACTGAATTCCGAGGAACTGGATATCGCATTGGCGGACCAGAAACTGGAAAAGCTGTTGGTGGTTGAGTCTCGCTTGAACATTTCGGTCGACAATGTGGTTGATACGATCGAATCTCTGGAACTTCTGGACGATCTGCGAGAAGAACTAAACTTGCAAATCCATTCGATGGGAGAAATGCGTCGAGGCTTGATGGAGATCGTTTTATTGGAGAGTACAGTGGCAAAGGCCTTGCGAATGCTGGAACCGTTGACCCAGCTCGGCAACTTACGTCGCCTGAGCGATGCCGACGTCAAACAATCCGTGCGAACGATCATAGCAGAACGACGCTCTCGGTTGACGAGTAATCGATCGTCGATTGCACATGCATCGACTGACCAATCGCGGCTCCTTCACGAAGCAGATCTGTTCGAGGCAACCGAAAATGGATTTGTCGAAAAACTGCCCCCTTTTGTGCCCTTCGAGAAAACCGACCGTTGCCGTTGGCCAATGATACCGGTCGAACTTTAGGCCGTAGATCATCGGGCGATTCACGCTCAAAACCGAACTGTGCGATTCACTCCACATTTGTTTCGTCTAGACTCGCTTGTGAAGCCAGCTTGGTGGTGTTCGCACTGCAGCGACGCAAATAAGGTGTGCGGTGATGTTCCGCGAAGCCCTTCCAGGCGTAAGGGTCGATGCCCGAAACCTGAACAATGGCGCGCCGGTCATTAGTAGACGGCATGGGGAGATCAGGGGTTGACCATGGCAAAATCGACCATGCATTCATGGTGTGAATGACTAGTGTCCGTCGGTACTGATTGCTCTGATTCCTACGTGAGCAATGCAGCAAATAACCATGGAAAAATACGACCGAGCCCGCTTTGACCTCGACGGGAATTGAAGGTGATTCGTCAAATCCATAAGACATTGGTCCGGTGTCGAATTCGTCTGGATTATTGTGGTCGCACTGAGGATGGAGATAGCCCGTTTTGTGTGAACCGGGTATGATGCGCAGACATCCATTATTTTCATTCGCATCATCAATAGCGATCCAGATACCGGTCAGCGATCGATCCCTCGTCTGGATGTACAATTCATCTTGGTGCCATGCTTGACCTTGAAAGCTTGGCGGTTTGACGAACAGCATCGTTTGCATGCATTTGACGCTCCCATCCCACCAAGGCAGATGGGCCCCGACGATCTGGCTCAAAGCGCCCGCGATTTTGGGATGCTTGACGTATTCGACAATGACGGGACTGATCAGATGCGGATGATGGATCGCCAAGATGTTCGCAATTGCGTCATTGTCAGAAATGTGCTTTGGCAGAGGCTGAAGATTCTTTGAGGGGTATCTTCCTCGGGCGATGGCGACCGTTTCTTGTTTCAGCTCTTCCAACTCAGATGACGAAAGCAAATCTGGAACGACCAGGTAACCATCGTCTAGCCAACTTTGGATGTTCGGTTCCGAGAGAAAGTGTGGTACGTTGATGCGGCTATCTTCACAGATTGATGACATGATGCGCTTCCTTACCGGCAGACAGACTAAACGGTTTTTTAGAAGGAATTTCTTCGTTCAGGATATTCATACTAAAGCTGTTTGACGAACTAGCCACACAAGAAACTTGTTGCAGAAACAAGGGTATCATTCGCTTTGCACGTTGCCAACCAGATGTCGGGTCGTTGAACGCTTAGAAACTGTGTTCGACAAATCACGCCAACTCTATCAAGATTCGAATGGTTGGAAAAGTTTAGGGATGATCGGATTCTCATCGCAGTAATCGAGGAGCCTGGCTGAAAGAGATCTGGCGGCGCCGGGTTCGCCGTGGACGACGAAGGCCTGCCCAATTCTGGTTTTTGCAGCCATGTGTTTGAACCGCCACTTGAAATCCTCGGCATCAGCATGGGCCGAAAGGCCGTTCAGGCTTCGGACCTTTGTGTTCAGTGGAAATTGGCGGTCGAAGATTTTTAGTGCTGACTGTCGCTCGGCAACACGACGGCCTAGTGTGTGTTTGGCTTGGTAGCCTATGACGACAATCGTGTTTTGGGATTGGTGACCAAGTGTCTTAGATGATGTAAAACTCGGCCGCTTTCACACATGCTGTTGGCCGAGATTACTACAAATGGACCTGTCCGGTGGTTTAGGGCAATGCTTTCTTGCCGTGACGTTATATAGGTCAGACCACGAAATCCGAATGGGTCTGAATCATCGACTAGTAACGGCGGAACCTCGGCGTCCAGTACATGCCTGTGATGCCGGTATACGGATGTAATCCGGCGTGACAAAGGGCTGTCCACAAAGATCGGCATTTGTGGCAACTGGCCATCGTTTGCCAAGGTGTTTAAAAAGTAGACGACTTGCTGCGTTCGTCCTAAGCTAAAGGCGAGGATGGTGACTTTGCCGTCGACAGCTGCGGCTTCGCAAATGGTCTGCAATAATTGTTTCTTGAGATCATCCTCTGTTGGATGGCTTCGATCGCCGCAGGTCGATTCAGTGATCAGTATGTCGCAACCCGGAACTAGTTTGGGATCTCTGAGCAAGGGCAATCCCCGCCGACCAAGATCGCCGGTGAAAACGATTCGCCGCGTATCACCACGATCACGCAATTCAATTTCGACTATGGCCGGCATCGGAAAAGCGCAGGCGAAAATGGTATGACAGCTCGTGCCACTGACCAAATTCTAACGGTTCGAATAGGTTAACCACCTTCCGAGACGTGTTCTCTTTGGTACAGCGGCTCGATGGGCGGAAGTCCTGGCTTCTAATGATCCTGAAAATACCGGATATCTTCGGCCTGAATTTTGGCGCTGTCTTCGAGCATGATTTGGGCCACGTCGGCTGTTGCACGAGTGCAGAAGATGGGCGACCGAAATCCGGTACGATACAGACCGGGTAATCTTCCACAGTGATCGATGTGTTCATGCGACAAGACCACGCCGTCCAGTTCTCGTGGATTGCCAGAAAATTCTCGTTCTTGGCCCGTGTGTCGGTGCGATGTCCTTGAAACAAACCGCAATCCAGCAGGATGCGAATGGATCGTGTTTCAATTAAGTGTTGACTTCCGGTGACTTCGCCAGCAGCGCCGAAAAAGGCGATCTTCATCTCGCTGAACACTCCCTCAGATTAGTATTAGTTAAATATCGCACTTCACCTGTTTGCAACGGATCGTTAATCGCATCTCGGGTAGATTCAAGATGATTCCAAAACGGTGCTGGATTACATAAATCATTTAATGTTAAATCTTTAAGAAAATGAGTTTGACACAGATTCTTGACGTTCCTTAGAATAAACGACTGAAGCTGTTTTACCGTCGATACTCGTATTGCACGTTTGAGGCGCAGACGAATTGGCCTAGCTGTTGCGGCCGACTGAGATTTCCCGGTTTGTCGAAAGGAGATATTCATGGCTCCTGTCTTAACCGGAGTAGGTGCCTTGCGAAGGCTCTTTGCCGCTCTGGCTGAACAAACGTTTCAGGTCCAATTGGGAGTGGCTGATCCGCGGTTGGTTGACTACCTGGTGGAGCTGTTGGTGCGGTTCGTCAAGATGGATGCCATTTTTCGGATTCGCGACGCTCGTGGTCGGTGGCTACAGGATGTCGCGGAAATGCTGCTGGAAGCCCAGCAGCGGCAGGCGAAACCGCAGCGAGAAATCTATCGGCATATCGGCGATTTTACGCTGTTTTGGATCGGAGTGTATCCTGAGGCTTTGTCACGCTTGCGATCTTCTGACTGTAAGGACCATTTGATCGATTATTGTCAGCAGGGAAAGGAATCGTACTACATCGCTAGTACGTTTGACGAAGATCCGTACGGAGATGAGGCGCCTGTTCTGCGCCGGCTGAGTCAGGAGTTTGATCTATGTACGTTCGGCCTGAACCAGATTCGCAAGGAATGGGAGAACCAGCCGGAGTCAACTATACCCATGCCCTGGCGTGCGGAGCGCAATTGAAACGGTTGTTCGTTGAAGTCTGCGGGGCAAAGTAAAAAAGTCTCAGAAACTGAGTTTCTTGAAGAGAAATTTCAAAGTTTCAAGACAAGTTTGGACAAAAGACTCGTGGGAAGATCGGGCTGCAAAATTTGTGCGGTTCGACCAAGATTCCGCAGAATATTTTCGGCCGCGAGATAACCACTGCGGACGGCACCTTCCATCGTTGCCGGCCATCCGGTTGCTGTCCAATCGCCAGCAAATTGTAGGTTGCTAATCGGCGATTGCTGAATAGGCCGCAACTTGTCGACTCCTGGTAGCGGAGAAAAAACCGCTTGATGTTCAACGATAAGCCGAGAATGCAGGAGCTGCGAGTTGGCAGTTTCCGGCCAAACTTCAGTCAATTCTCGTGTAACTTCAGCGGCGACTGCCCGTTGTGACAGACCGGCTAAATTGCGGGCGGCGCTAATCACGATTTGATAGTAGTACATTTTGTCATCGTGGGAGTCCTGTCCGCCCCGCGAGTCTCGCACGGATTGCAACACCGACCGATTGAACATCCACTGGCTCAAACGATTGACGAAAACGGCATGGGGCAGCGTGGTGATTGGTCGGTCAAACCATAAATGGACGCTGGCGATCGGAGCTGACTGCAGTCGATTGACACCCGCCAGTTGCGGATGCGTTCGCATAGATACAGGTAGCAAGGACAATACCAGGTGATGCGGCACAGCCACAACAAAATGGTTTGCTGACAGACGCTGGCCGTCGCGAAGTTCAACAGCGACGACGGTTCCCTGATCCACAAGAAGCCGCTGGACGCCTGACCGAAGACGAATTGTGACCCCGCGCTGAGCTAACCATTCGGTCAACCGCAAGCCATACAAGTCGTCCAGTGGCACAACGGGGATACTCACTTCCCATCCACTACGATTGGCCAGAAATGCATCAACAAATACTTTCTGAGCCTGTGGGACGCTGATTCGGTTTGGTGTTTCGCCGAGTGCACTGACTAGGACTAGATTCCAAAATCGTTCGATTGCAGTCGCAGTCTGCCCGTTGTCCCACAACCATCGCTCGATCGTTTTCTCGCTCGTAAGATTTGGGTTGATCGCAGCCAGTGCTTTGAGTCCTTTGGCCAGCTGAAACTTATCTTGTCTTTTTAGATAGCTGATTTTGGAGAACGCTGGAAATAAGTGAAACGGTGCGGGTAAGCGGCTCGCTGTGAGTCGATCGCAATGCCATGTGGCAGTACTATTGCCAGGGCCGATAAAAAAGAGTTCCAACTCGCGGCGGAACAGGTCGCTCAGGCCGACAGTTCGACAGAAATGTTGAAAGTTTGTGCAACAGCCCATGGTGACGTGCTGGCAGTTGTCGATTTGCGTCTCAGTGGTTCGGTCGCCGAACGAACTGGCTCGCCCACCCAATCTTGGCCTGGACTCGAGCAACATTACCGAAACGTCTCGTTCCGCCAGCGCAGCCGCAGTAGCTAATCCAGCTAAACCGCCACCAACGATGATCGCCTTACTACTCATCTCGAAGGCCTATCGTATTGCTCGACGCACTTAGAACTTGCACTGTACAGCATATGCCCTTGCGTTATTGTTCTGATTATCGTGCTGCCGTCCATCGAACGGGAAATCAGGTAGGTTACGTTAAACGCACGTTGGCCGTTGCTCGTACACGTCGAAGATACTTTGTACCGCATTGTCCAGTGTCACGGTAAACAACAGACCGCCGCCTTCGACTGCAGTTACGTCTTCCATCGTGATTGCAGCCGTATCGTTATCGAGGATCGTTCCGATGGCTGTGTCACTGTCAGTTATCAAACGTCTAGTGGCATCCAGAGTTGCCGTCAGGCTATTGCATTCGGTGGATCGTATGCTGAGTATCCCTGCACGCTCAGGCATCTTCAACCGAGCCATCTTATTGTTGAAACGTCAAAGTTACGTGGATATAAATCCGGAGCAACTATTTGGAGACCGACTAGCCCACAGCGGGACCGTCGATCGTTTGTTTTTTGTAGTTCGTCACGAATTACCTGAGATAATAATGCAGCCGATCGATCCTCACGAAGTGGCGCACCACAATGGTTTTTTTACTCCAATACGAGCGACAAGAGTTCATGTGCTGGTATCGCAAGTTCCGGTTTGCCTTTCCCGGAGGTGTCAATGAATTCATTGAAAATGTTGAAGAGTTGCAACATGACATGCTTGTGCGGACACCGCCGCGTATTCTGTATTTCATCCCTACCCCGTATCGCTATCCAATCTATTTGATGCGATGAATTCTTATTGCTGAGGAACGAAATACATCGTCGTGAACACAAAAAATCTTGCACACTGCGAGCAACCGAGGTTGTGGTCATCAGCGTGTCTTGATGAAACAATTCACTGATATGTTTGGGCTACCGGCTCGTCCATAGGATCGGGGTAGGGGAGTCGAGCGTGCGATGATGATTGTGGGAGCCTGGGATGCCGACTCCGCGAATGAGAAAATTCGACCGAAGTGCAAACATGTGTCAAGGATCGGCGTAAAGCTGTTGTGACGTTCGTTGCGGCGGAGGGTTACCGCATGGGATGGGGTGAAAAATCGGAAATTCTGCGATTCGAAAATTACAAAACTTCGCTTCTCAACTACGACAGATCAAGGGGCTCCGTCAGTATCCCCGGCAGGATTCGAACCTGCAACCTCTGGCTTCGGAGGCCAGCGCTCTATCCAATTGAGCTACGAGGACAGAACAACGGAATTTCTCATGCTTCAGGGCTATACGAGAAAAGGAGCAAGACGTCAACTTCACCTTGCTTTCCACATCTTCCAGATTATTTTTCTGCGTGACAAGGTTTTCACGCCACATCCATTCGCCGATGAGCATTTGACGTGGTATACCCCGTTAGGGATGATTCAAGAACCTGTACGGTCAAAAAACACTGTTGGAACAGTTCTATTGGCCGGTTTCCCAGTGGGACCCGGAATTTGTGGCGAGACTTCTGGTCTTTCAGAACTCGCAACCAGTGACGCTTCCAAGCATACTGTCAGTTTCCAAAACCTGTACGCGACCATCCAGGAGCAGTGGCTTGGCGTCTCTTTGATATTGGCGCTGGTAGCTACATTGCTTGAACTTGCGCTCTTGCGATAACGGCTCACACAATCCTGTTTGTACCGGGATCGCGCGTCAGCAGCGACACCACAATCAATGTGATAAAGCCCAGCGGGATCGTGACGATTCCCGGCTGGCTGAACGGCACGACTGCCGCTTCGGCAGACAACCCGTAGACCTGCGTGAACGTGTCGGCACTCAGCAGAATCCAGGCCAGCGAACTAACCATGCCCACGATCAAGGCCGCGATCACGCCCTGCCGAGTCACTCGTTTCCAGTACAGGATCATCACCAGGGACGGAAGATTGGCCGATGCAGCCACGCTAAAGGCCCAGCCCACCAGGTAGCTCACGTTCAACCGCTGGAACAGGATTCCAAGAACGATTGCGATAGCTCCGACAAAGACCGATGCGATCTTCGCCACACGGACCTTTTCGTGATCGGTGAGCTGCACACCGAAAGAGCTGATCAACAGGTCGTGTGTCACGGCTCCGGCCGATGCCAGAATCAAGCCACTGACCGTTCCCAACACAGTCGTAAACGCGATGGCGGAGATAATTGCGAACAACCATTCATTGATGCTCTTGGCCAACAGAGGCGCGGCCATGTTGGTGTTGGTTACGTCAAGCGATCCACTGGTCATTGCTCCCAAGCCTAAATACAACGTGAGCACATAGAAGATCCCAATACTGGCAATTCCCACAATTGTACTTTTCCGTGCGCTAGCTTCGTCTTTGACGGTGTAATAACGAATCAAGATGTGCGGCAGCGCCGCCGTCCCGCCAAAAAGGGCTAGCATCAACGACAGGAAGTTGAGCTTGTCGATGAGTCGGTCACTGCGAATGCCGGCGAACCGCGGATGCTCGCCCGGTCGTAAAACCTGGCTTCCCGCAGTCGGTTTTTGGTAGTAGACCGTTGTCACTGAACCGTCATCTTCAGTAATCATTTGATTGCGCCAGAGGATGATTTGGCTCTCCTGCAACGTGCTGAAGAACGAAAGTGGACCGAGTGGACCAGTCTTGTCCCGCCCGTCCGGAAGTTGACTGATGTGACCTACCGGATGCAGTTCCGGTTCGCCTTTCTTTGTACCCTTGGGCAAACCGTTCACGAGCGTTCGTCCATCGGTGGTCGTGGTGACGCTTTGCGCTTCGCGTAGGAACAAGCGGTTGTCACCATCGATGGAGTTCTGCGGCTGGACTTCAATACTCCAGATAGTGACCTGACCCGTTGCGCCGTCACTTGTGCGGATAAACGGCACATTATTCCATGCTCCTTTACGGGCAAGAACTTTCGATCCAGTGGTTTTTTCAAGGAATGTTTTCAGTTCGTTTTCCACACAAGGCCCTAAAGTCCGGAACTCATAACCGTCTTCGCCGCCTCGCCCAGTTTGAAAACCGCGTGCTAGAATCATCACCGTCAGCACGGCGCTAAAAACGACCAACAGCGACCCTTTGAGAAACTGCACCCAGGTCGTCGAGACCATACCTGCGGTGACGACGATGATGATCACCGTCGTGCCGACCAATAGTACGCCCACCCAGTGAGGGAATCCCAACAGCGGTTGAATCAGGACGCCCGCGCCGACCATCTGTGGAATCAAGTAGAACACGCTTACTGCCAACGTGCTGATACCGGCGGCCAACTTGATGCCTCGTGATCCAAACTTGGCATCGAGCGCATCAGCAAACGTGAATTTTCCGAACCGTTTCATCGGCTCGGCAACCACGAACAACGCCACGATCCATCCGGCCAAGTATCCAATGGAGTACAAGAAACCGTCGTAGCCATAAAAGGCGATCATGCCGCAAATTCCTAGAAACGACGCAGCCGACAAATAATCGCCAGCAAACGCCACGCCGTTGACAAACCAGGGAATCTTTCCGTGGGCGGCAAAGTAACCTTGCGGCGACTTGGCCCGGCTGCCGAGAAAGAAACTCAGCCCGAGCGTAATGGCTACGAATAGAAAGAAGACGGCAACCGCAACGGCAGACGGCTCGTAAATCACTCCCAGTCCTCCTCGTCTTCGGCATTATTCTGTGTGGGATTGCACAGCCAGCCGTAGACAAGGGCCAGGATCAACGCTACCACGATCAACCCGAACCCGTAGAGGATCGCTAGATTAATTCCGGCCACGGGAGTGGTTTCCATCAGGTCAGGCCAAAACATGTTCAGCAGCACAAAGCCGCCGTACAGCAGCACATAGGTGCTGAACAAAATGATCCTGATGCGGGCATTGCTTGTTTCCATCGAGATGACTCATCGATGTGGGAAGAGGCACGGACGTGTACTATGCGTAGCAAGATACGGCGTGGGATGTTGAGCTGCAAGTTAAGGTTGGCATTGTCGCGGCAGTCGGCGATGTCATTTGTGCGACACGATGTTCCTCCGTGGTACGTGGCCAACATGCCAGATGGCAGAGTTAAAGACAGTGGTCTGGGACGCGAGGGTATTTGCTTTGCAATGTGAAGATATGACCGAGATTCGAAAGCTAGTGATCCGGACATCATCTCACGCCGGAGTGATGAAACCGGGACTTTCGATTCTCGTCTGTTTGTCGGTAATCACGGAACTCTATCGTTTATTGCACATTCGTTGTTTTCGTCAGTTTAACTGCCTAGAATTCAAGTGGTTCTACAATCTGGAATTAGTGGTGTGGCCACACCGATTATAATCGTATTTGAAAAACAACCGCGCTGGGTGCCCGAACTGCAGTGGCAGTTTGTCGATCACGACGTTCGTGTTCGAGCGTGTTGTTCGACGCGTGACATCGAACAGCATTTTAATAGTACGTTGAAGTGTGTGGTTGTGCTTGCGATGTCTGCGGGTGCGGCGGAATGCCTGCAGTTCTTGGGGCTTTGCGAGGGTCGGTGGTTCTTTCCGCCGGTCATCGTTATTGGTTCAAAGCAAACGGCCGAGCTGGAATGGCCATTGCGCGAGTTGGGTGCGTTCGCATTTGTCGAGGATCGTATTGGCGGTGAAGAATTGGCTCGGATTTGTCGGAGCCAATTTCGTGCAACACTTGGTGGATAGGAATTAATGGCTAATTCGAAGATTACAGAGGCTGATGTTCGGGAGAGCTTGAAAAACGTCGCTGACCCGGAAATCGGATGTACTCTGACAGAATCGGAAATGCTCAAGCAGGTGACCGTTCCGAACGACGGGTCTGTTCAAATCGAGGTGGAATTGCCTACACCCGCATATCCACAGCGCGAGCGTATTAGAGAGCGCATCAATGCGGCTATTTCGGGCAAGCTTCCCTTGGCGGGTCCGGTAAAAGTCACCTTTTCGTGGAGCGTACGCGGCAAGCAGTCCGGTGGCTCGATTGGCCTGCGAGTGAAAAATGTTTTGGCAGTTGGCAGCGGGAAGGGTGGGGTCGGGAAAAGTACTGTCGCGGCCTCTTTGGCTTACGGCTTGAAATCTTTTGGTGCCAAGGTCGGACTGATGGATGCTGACGTGTACGGCCCCAGCATACCGCACATGGTGGGCGCCACGGGCGAGCCGGCCATGGTTGAAAAACGGGGTGCCGATGGACAGGTAATTAGCCGAATTGAGCCGGTTGAATCTGACGGAATGAAATTAATGTCCATCGGATTCATGATCAAGCCGGACCAGGCCGTCATCTGGCGCGGCCCCATGTTGCACAAGTTACTCACGCAATTCTTGCAGGAAACTGATTGGGGAGAATTGGACTACCTGGTGATCGATTTGCCGCCAGGAACCGGTGATGTTTCGTTGACGTTGTCGCAATTGCTAGGGTTGGCTGGTGCTGTTGTCGTGTGCACGCCACAACAAGTCGCTCTGTTGGATGCCATGAAGGCCATCAACATGTTCCGTCAGGTGAAAATTCCCGTATTAGGCATCGTCGAAAACATGAGCGGAGACGTCTTCGGCCGCGGCGGCGCGAAAAATAAAGCCGAAGAATTGGGAGTTCCGTTCTTGGGCGAGATCCCTATGGAACCTGAAATTTGTGTCAAAGGCGATGACGGAAAAATATCCGCGCTCTACGATGACAATAATCCCGCCCGACCTCATTTGCTGCACGTCTGCGAATCGACGGCGATTCAAATTGCCAAGCAGATGCTGGAAAGTCCACAATTGCCTGGCTTGGAGATTCTTTAGTGCAGTTTTGTATTTTGTTCTCTAAGCGCCAGTCATTCCGCGAATTCTCCGCTCGAAGAATTTACGTGAGCAGTTGAGCGGAGGGTGCTTCTAATAAAAGGCAGCATGTCGAAAGCCTTGCTTGGATTGGTCTGTCCAGCGGTCTAAAATAGAGCTGCGAGCGGGCCAATGTTTGTGTGAGCGATTCAAAATGGTTGTGAGATATAGGGTTGGGCGAATTGCAAGCTATGACAATTGACGAACTCGTGGAGGAATTCGACGTTCTGTGCGACTGGGATGAGCGTTGCGACTATCTGATCGACTTAGGCTTTGAACTTCCGGAATTTCCGTCCGAAGCGAAGATTGCACAGAACCAGGTTTATGGCTGTCAGAGCAACGTTTGGATGATCTGTGAAATTCAACCAATCGACCCGCCAGTGATTAAAATCTTCGCAGAAAGTGACGCTATAATTGTCAATGGTCTGATCGCCCTATTAATGACGATCTTTTCCGGAAAAACGCCGCAAGACATTCTCGCGACGAATGTGGAGGGTATTTTCGCTCGACTGGGATTAGATCGACACCTGAGTGCGGCACGCCGTAACGGTCTATTCGGTATGGTTAATAAAATCCGCAACTACGCCAAACACGCGGCGTAAACGATATCTATCTAAAGGTCGCTTTGTAGAGTATGTATTCGATTGTGTTTCTGCCGGAGCAGCCGAAGGGCTAATGAAAACAATGTCCGAAACCATCTCGCAGCAAAGCTTTGATGTCGACGCCGTCCGCTGCGATTTTCCCATCTTGGGTAAGTCGTTGCCGAGCGGCAAACCAGTTGTCTATCTGGACAACGCTGCATCTGCTCAAAAACCATGGCAAGTGCTGACGAAAGAGGCAGAAGTCTATCAGAATTACTATGCGAACGCCTATCGTGGTGTGTACGAGTACGGAGCTCGGGTTGACGAAGAATTAGATGGCTCCAACCAGCAGGAAGGATCCCGGATAAAGATCCAAAAATTTATTGGTGCGAGTTCGCCGCAAGAGGTCATCTTCACATCTGGTACGACGATGTCGATCAATCTTGTCGCCAACGCCTGGGGTCGGAAGTTCCTGCAGCCGGGTGACGAGATTGTGCTGAATGAAATGGAACACCACGCTAACTTAGTTCCTTGGCAGCAGGTGGCTGCCGAGAAGGGAGCTTCGCTGAAATTCATACCTCTCACTGTCGACGGACGACTTGACTTGGATCGAATCGACTTGGTGTTGACCGATAAAACGAAGCTGGTCGCCGTTACTGGAATGTCCAACGTCTTAGGCACGATCAATCCGATTGCCGAGGTTGTCTTCAAAGCGAAAGCTTGTGGAGCAATCGTGTTAGTCGATGGCGCTCAAAGCGTTCCTCATCGGCCGGTGGACGTGTTGGATCCGCCGATTGACTTTCTGGCTTTTTCGGGACACAAGTTATTCGGTCCAACCGGTATTGGCGTTTTGTATGGCCGTAGTGAACTACTGGATGCGATGGATGCCTTCCTAGGCGGAGGACACATGATCGAACGAGTCTACCGCGATCATTCAACTTGGGCTGAAGTTCCAGCAAAGTTCGAAGCCGGTACGATCCCGATTGTCCAGGGCATCGCTTTGGGGGCCGCAGTCGACTACGTTAATTCGATCGGTTTCAATGCCATTCAGGCGTACGAACATCACCTGCTGGAATTCGCTACCCAACGACTTTCCGAGGTGCCCGGATTGACGATATACGGTCCTTCATCTGAGCACAAGGGCTCGATAATCAGCTTCACCGTCAAAGGAGCCCATCCCGAAGATCTGGCACAACTATTGAACCTGCGCGGCGTGTTTGTCCGCCACGGACACCACTGCACCATGCCGTTGCACGATCTATTGGGAGTGACGGCCTCGGTTCGTGCTAGCTTCGCATTTTATAACACCGAAGCTGAGGTGGACGCGTTGGTGGACGCCATTTTTTTTGCGCGTCAGAAGCTGCGACTTGATTAGGCACGGCTGTTTGTGTAAATCAGCACCTGCCCTGTCGCTTTGTCGGGACTATGTAAGTCACGCAGTGGCTCGTGAAAAAAATGTGCAAAGAATACCAAGGTTCATTGATTCCACTGGTAACACACAACTTGCCAGAACTGAGGTTCAGCCAGCGGCGAAATTGGGCGTCCGAGCAGGCGATCGGATTTCTAATACAGCAAGCGGTCGAGAACCCTGAAGTTGTGTCACTAGCTGCCGGTCTGGTTGACCCGGAGTTGCTGCCTGTGGCGGAAACGCGAGCAGCCCTGGACAAGCTGTTGGCTGATGAACAGCGTGCCAAACAGATGCTGCAGTACGGAACAATAATGGGTGCCGAGTTTCTGCGAGAACAATTGATCGATCACTTGGCCCACATTGAGAAGCGTTCACGGGATGACTTGAATATCGATATTAATCGAATCGTCCTGACGACGGGCTCGCAACAATTGTTGTCATTGGTTGGCGAGGTGTTATTTAATCCGGGCGACATCTGTCTCGTCGCGGCCCCGACGTATTTCGTATTTCTCAGCACTTTAAACGGTTTGGGTGCCTGCACAATTTCCGTCGAGACAGACGACGGCGGAATGCAACCGGAGGCTTTGGAATCCAAATTGGAACAACTGGAAGCCGAAGGCGAATTGGACCGCGTGAAACTGATCTATCTGGTCAGTTATTACGACAATCCGAGCGGATTAAGTCTGTCCGAAGAGCGGCGAAGTGCCATCGTCGAAATTGTCCAACGTTGGTCAAAGCGAAATCAAATCGTCATTCTCGAAGACGCTGCGTATCGCGAATTGCGCTACGACGGACCCACGTTTTCCAGCGTCTGGAGTTTTGACGAGTCCCAGGAAACCGTGATCTTGGGTCAAACCTTTTCGAAAAGTTTCTCCCCCGGACTGCGAGTCGGTTTTGGCGTTGTTCCTTCGCAATTGGTTAAGCCGATCTGCGATCGTAAGGGCAACGAGGATTTTGGATCGGCCAACTTCAATCAGCACTTGATCGCGACGGTGCTTGAGCAGGGTTTGTACCAGCCACACGTTGAACACATTCTGAATTCATACCGCGCGAAGCGCGATTGTATGTTGGATGCAGTGGATAAATACTTCAGCGGGCTGACGGGTGTTCGTTGGGTGCATCCACACGGTGGCTTGTACGTTTGGATGACACTGCCCGAGAATGTCGACACTGGGTTCGACGGTCCGCTGTTTAATCATGCGACAAAAGTGCAGAATGTAATGTACGTTCCCGGTGACTTGTGCTATGCCATCGACCCACCGCAGCGGCCGCGAAACCACTTGCGGCTGAGCTTTGGAGTGCAAACGCTTGAAGGCATCGAACTGGGGGTGCAACGACTGTCGAATGCGGTCCACTCAATCATTTGAGCTGAACAGACCAGCATTACCAAATTCCATACAACTCTTCGACAGGGCCCTCGCTCGGGCCACCCAGACTGCGGATTGCATCCACAAGTGGTGACGTCCCGAGCACTCGTCGATCCAAAGTCGATGCGCTACAATGCATCCGTGATGCATCTATATTTAATGACAGCAAAATGAGTGACAGAAATACGCCGTCAATACAACGCCCGCACAATTTCTGTTTCCAGAATGAACCAGCCTCATCCCGCTACGCTTGATCTGGACGAACTACGAAAGCAATGCGAGGTTCGTAGAGTGCGGCGATCCGGACCGGGCGGGCAACGTCGTAACAAAGTCGAGACGGCTGTCGTCATCCGGCACCTTCCGACTAGGGTCGAAGCGGAAGCCAACGAGCGTCGCAGTCAGGTCGAGAACCAACGAGTCGCGCTTAAGCGACTAAGAGTCGCTTTGGCACTGACGATTCGATGCGAATTCGATCAGCAGGCGGCACCCAGACCACTCTGGAAAACTCGTTGCCGAAACGGCCGTATTGTGGTCAACCAGAACCACGTCGACTTTCCGGCTATCTTGGCAGAGGCATTGGATGCGGTGTTCGCTTGTCAATTCGATGTAAATACAACTGCAGATAGATTGAACTGCAGTATGTCACAGTTGATCAAGTTGCTGAAAGTCGAGCCACGCGCGTTGCTGCTAGTCAGTGATCGACGCAGAGAACTCGGGATGCGTTCGCTGAAGTAACCGCTGTTTGCTCGTTGACAGCCCGTACCACTTCTGGTGTAGCGCAAGCGGACATCAATCCTGGATTGTTTACACTCGTGTACGCTAGATCGATCAAACGTACCTATGCCGGAGCTTTGGTCGCTTAACTACGATCAAACTGCTTGCAGCATGCGAATTACACTCGAACCGTTTGCGCTGCTCCGACAACACAGTTCAATCTCAAATGGGCATCTAAGTATTGAGAATTTTAGGCGACACATCCAATTCCTTCAATATGCTACGGATAGCGGACGAAATTGATTTACCTGAAGGGTCCGAAAATCGGAAAGAACTGCATCAATTTGCAATTGATAATGTTAAACCTTCTCAGCACGACCCCTTAACTATAAATTGCTTGTGCTCACAAAATTTGTTTACGGTCAAGACTTTGCAATTTGCATGTTTGGATATAGGTGGTGATGAATGCAGGCGAAGCTGGCCAGTTATTTTTGTCGGTCGGTTCGATCAGATGGCTAACATGGACTTCTCGGATTCAGAAAACACGTGTTGTGCAGATAGGAGCCACTGGCAATTTGCGAGTTACTCGAGGCAGGTTGGGTGGACTGGTGCGACGGCTTGAGGACTGCCGAATTGATCGAGATTATTATGAAGAGGAGACTAGATCTTGCGACCATTCATGAAGCGCACAATCGAATTCGATCATATGTTCACCGGACACCAGTGCTAACATGTTCGGCACTGGACGACATCATTGGCGCGAGGCTTTATTTCAAGTGCGAAAACTTCCAAAAGACAGGCGCATTCAAATCACGCGGTGCGTGTAATGCCGTCTTGTTGCTGTCCCAGGAAAACGCGTCAAACGGTGTCGTTACGCATTCGTCGGGCAATCACGCCGCCGCACTGGCCCGCGCGGCTAAGGTCAGAGGTATCTCTGCGCACATTGTGATGCCGTCAGATTCTTCCCTGATGAAAATCGCTGCTGTCAAAGGCTATGGCGGCCGAATTGTCTTTTGCGATCCAAATTTGGCTGCGCGGGATGAGACCGCTGATCGGGTGATACGCGAAACGGGAGCAGTCTTGATTCACCCGTACGATGACTTTCGAGTTATCGCCGGCCAAGCGACTATTGCGGTTGAGTTGCTTGAGGATATTCCCGATTTGGATGTGATCGTCGCACCGGTCGGCGGCGGAGGACTGCTTAGCGGAATGTTGTTAGCTGCGAAGAAGATCAAGCCGCAGATTCAAGTCATCGGTGCCGAGCCCCAAGCGGCTGACGACGCCTACAGAAGTTGGAAATCCGACCAACTGGTACCGGTCGGCCAAACCGACACCATCGCGGACGGATTAAGAACTAGTTTGGGAGAAAAGACCTATCCTATCATTTGTGAATTGGTGGACGACATCCTGTTGGCCAGCGAAGAGGGAATCATTCGAGCCATGCGATTAATTCTAGACCGGATGAAGGTCGTGGTTGAGCCTTCCGCCGCCGTGCCGATGGCAGCCTTATTGGAAAGCGACATTTGTTTATCCAGACGAAAAGTCGGCATTGTATTGTCCGGTGGCAATATCGACTTGGCTAGCTTGTCGTTAGCGAAATAACACGGATGTGCACACGTGAAGGGCAATTAGTGCGGTTAATCCAGACAGTTCAGAAAATTCAGGGTCGTGGAGTCGTACGGATGAATGACGATTTAGTGAATCGGGCGTATCTGGTGCTTGGATCGAACATCAATCCCGAACAGAATCTGCCGGCCGCAATTCGATTACTTGAGTCGTACGGCCGTATCATCGCGGTTTCTCGCGTATGGGAGACTCCGCCCGTCGACGGTTCGGACCAACCAAACTACCTGAATGCGGCGGTCATGCTGGAAACTTGGCAATCCGCTGAAGAATTGTGCCGCGACGTGACTCCAACGGTCGAGCGGTCACTGAATCGCATTCGCGACCCGAATAACAAGTACGCACCTCGAACAATCGATATCGACCTAGCTCTATTCAACCGCGAGATCCTACAGATCGACGATTGCCGCATTCCTGATCCTGAGATCGTCGTTCGGCCATTCATGCTGATCCCGTTGGCAGAAATTGACCCGGCATACGTCCATCCGGAGTCTGAACTAACTTTATTGGAAGTCTGTCAGATAACGAAATTAAAGGCGACTTGGATGCGTGTAAGGCGTGACGTGGTACTATGGCCGCATACCGAGTCGCATCATTAGGAATACGTGGATTTTCAAAATGTCTGTCAATTATTCGAGTTGGTCCGTTTGTTAATCATCCTGAATGTTCGCGGTTCTGTTTGCAGAGCGGAAGTTGAGCCTCCAATACATCGAGTGCAATTGAATCCTATGTGGTGCTTCACGAAACCTACAGAAGAAGAAGTTCGAGTTTTCTCGCTGCTCAAAGCAGGCCTCTGCTTCAATGCAGACTTGATCTTCCCCGGAGTCGGATGAGCTTGGACCGTTTCTGATCGAATGGGGTTCCGACTTCTCGATTGCGACGACGCCATTGTTTTTTTTGACTGCGATTCACTTTCACTACGGAGGCTTTACGTTGCCGATCGTTACCGGGTTAGCAACGCGTTAATAGCCTGGACGAACGGCATCGTACGCGACCGTCGGTACCGTAATGGGCATGCCTTTAGTGGCGATAGAAATCACAGCGACCTCGCTACAACCAGGTTACGTCTTGAAAGTCTTGGCTGTGTAAGTTGCGGTGTTCAGTGTGATGCTGGTTGGCTGGCTGCATTTACGGTTAGCATGCAGCCTGAGTGGCCACCGCTAATCCAAACTTTTCCGCGTCGATCAGTACGCGTGATTCGTTGCCGAATACGTTTCAAAAAATATGTTTCATGTGTGAAACCGTTCGGATCACGAGTGAGTCGCTTCAACCATTCGGGCGGCGAAGCGGCCAACGTCGGCGATCGCGGCTTCGCTTTTTTGTGGCTCTTCGCCTACCGGCATCATCTGCCGTACAATAGCTGAACCAACGATGATTCCGTCAGCAAGACCACGCAAGGCGTCGACTTGTTCGGGGTTATTGATGCCAAAGCCAACGGCTAGCGGCAGGTCGGTGTGGTCGCGCAGCCAGGTAAGTTGGCCTTTCAGTTCCGAGGGCAAGTGGTCGCGTACACCGGTCGTACCGGCGACCGAGATGCAGTAAACAAATCCGCTGGCTTTCTGCAAGATACGTTGTGCCCGTTCAGGTGTCGTTGTGGGGGCGACTAACGGGATCAAGTTCAACCCTTGTGATCGCACAAGTTCAGCAAACTCGTCAGCTTCGTCGCCAGGCAAGTCAGGAATGATCAACCCGGAAAAACAGGCATCCTTGGCCTGCTTGACAAACGTTTCTGTCCCAATACGGAAGACAATCGAGTACGAGACCATCGCTATGAATGGAGGACAGGGTTCGGCGTTTTGGGTCGTAGATCGACGGTTGTCATGCAACGACTTTACGGCGGCGAAAATGTCGCAGACACGCAGACCGCTTTCGAGTGCTCGTGTGTAGGCGGCTTGAATGACAGGGCCATCAGCGATCGGGTCGCTGTAGGGGAAGCCGACTTCAATTAGGTCAGCCCCTTGGTTAGTGAGTTCGCGAATTAACGCCAGCGAAGTGACTAATTCAGGATCACCAGCGGTCACGAAAGGCATGAACGCCATGTGTCCCTGTGCTTTCAATTCGGAAAACGTGGATGCGATCCGTGTGGAAATTGTCAAATTGTCTTTCCTTCGAGGTGAGCCACTTCGTGCACATCTTTGTCGCCGCGGCCGGAAAGGCAGATGACCACTACCTTGTCCGAAGCTTGCTGTCCGGCAATTTTCAACACATGAGCGACAGCGTGAGCACTCTCGACCGCGGGGATGATGCCTTCTAACCGGATCAACGAGTGAAATGCCGCAAGCGCCTCGTCGTCGGTGACGTTCAGATATTCGACGCGGCCGATATCTTTCCAGTAACTGTGTTCAGGTCCGACACCAGGATAATCCAGTCCGGCCGAAATGGAGTGCACGTCCAGCGTCTGGCCGTCGTCGTTCTGCAGGACATAACTATAGCTACCATGCAGAACTCCCTTGTCGCCGCATACCAGCGTGCTAGCGTGTTCGCCGGAATTCGAACCGCGACCGCCGGCCTCGATGCCGGTTAGTTTCACGCAATCATTGACGAATGGATAAAACATACCCGCCGCATTCGATCCGCCGCCGACGCAAGCCACCACCTCGTCGGGAAGCCGGCCGATCGAATCCAGGCATTGCTGTCGGGTTTCCCGCCCGATCACCGATTGGAAATCTCGGACCAACATCGGAAACGGATGTGGCCCTACGACCGAGCCGATAATGTAGTGCGTTGTCTGTACCGAGGCCATCCAGTCGCGCAGGGCTTCGTTAATCGCGTCGCGCAAAGTGCACGAACCGCTAGTCACCGGACGAACTTCGGCTCCTAGCATCTTCATGTTGAGGACATTCGGTCGTTGCCGCCGGATGTCCTCTTCGCCCATATACACGACACATTCCAGGCCGAACCGAGCACACGCCGTCGCTGTGGCCACTCCGTGCTGACCCGCCCCAGTTTCTGCAATAACGCGATTCTTGCCCATACGCAAAGTCAGCAACGCCTGTCCGATTGTGTTATTGATCTTGTGGGCACCGGTGTGGTTGACGTCTTCCCGCTTGAGGTAAATCTGGGCACCGCCGAGTTCATTCGTCAGTCGCTCGGCGAAATACAGCGGACTGGGGCGTCCGACGTATGTTTTCAAAAGGTGCGAGAGTTCCGTCTGAAAAGATTCATCCTTTCGCGCATTTTTGTATTCTTGAGTCAGTTCTTCAAGCGCGCGCATTAGCGTTTCGGGAACGAATCGACGTCCGAATTCTCCAAAGCGTCCTAAGGCATCCGGCACATTCGTCGTGGCGATGTTCATTGCTGTTTCTTAATGTAAAATGGCCGAGGAAGAACGAATTGTCATTATTGAACGCGGCTTCACGGTGGTCAATGGCACGAATTGGACACGCGACATGTCGACGTGCTTGACGTCGAAAACATTGTTCAATTGTGTGCCGTGGCGTGTGGCTGTCAAAGGGTCGATCGTCATGGAAGATTCCGAAGATGTGGTCGAGTAGCAGATCAGAGACTACGGGTTCAAAATAACCTTGTCGCCCCGAGTCCCGGACTTAATTCGCCGATAACTCGGGTATTGGCTGCAGTCGTCTTTCGGAGAAAACGAGCTGTCAATTGGCAAGGTCGGTTTGTGGCCGATCCGCGTATTCGGAGAGCATTTTTCGACGCAGCGAGCTTGCAATATTTGCCGCTATCCGTCTCGAAGCGAGTGTTAGACAAATATGGCGATATGATCACGCCTTCGTTCTTCTGCAACGTCGGTTTCGGTAGTACAATCAGTTGTTGTTCGATATCGTCGCCTTGACTCCGGACGATGTCGTTTGTGGTGACCGTTAGACGGTGACTCTGCCGACCTGTTTTTTTGGATTCCCAAATGTCTTTCCTTTTTATTGTGAGGACCACATGAAGAAGTTACTTTGGATTCAGACGGCCATAGGTGTTTGTTTCACGTTCGCATCCTGTAATAACTCGTTGACGATTTCAGTACCGGCACACGCGGGCGACCAGAAATGCGAATTGATGCAGAGAGCAATTTGCGTCGTCCAGCCAACTAAGGGCAACAGTTGCCGTGGCATCGTCTACTTTGAAGCGACTAGTAAAGGAAAAGTGAAAATCACAGCCATGATTTCGGGATTAATTCCGAATCAGAAGCACGCGATTCACATCCACCAGTATGGTGACATTTCGGATCTGTCGGGCAAGAGTGCGGGTGGGCATTACAATCCAGAAAATCATCCCCATGGTCTGCCACCTGAGAAAAAACGACACGCTGGCGATTTAGGGAACCTTGAAGCCGATCGTCATGGCAAGACTAAACTCTTGTTGACCGTCGACAATATTTCAATTGCAGGCAAAAATGCAATTCTCGGGCGCGCCATTGTTATTCACGCAAAACTGGATGATGGTGGCCAGCCAACTGGCAATGCAGGTGCACGAATCGGTTTTGGAGTCATTGGGATTGGCAAAGCAGCGGGATAATTTTCGAATTAACCGGTAGTCTTGATTATTCATGAACGAGTAGACCGGATCGAGCAAAGGTCACCGCGTCGGGAACTTTGGTTGCTTACCGATGGTCAAATACCAGACGGACTGTTCAGTTTCAATTTCCCGTTGGCGCTTATCCAGCAACATGTAGGGCAACTTGGTTCCGGTCTGCGCGAATAATTCAGATTATCGCTACATGTTCGCAGCATCGGCTTCGCCTAGATCACGTTTCGCGTGATGAACCTGCGTCTCGGGACGCAACATCAGCACAGTGGGATCCACTGGCGCGGCCCTGTTGGTTGGCGAATGGCTTGAGTCTAAAACCCGAAGAAGCTGTTGGCCGCAATACTTGAGTTGTTGGATGAATGCTCAACCCATACTCGATGGCATTTAATGAATAGCCAAGCAGATTGCTCGGTTTGGGAGTCGGTACGGCGCAGTCACGGAATCGCCAGGTGAAGGACAAGGGAACGTCTGCGTTGAAAACACCTGCTGAATTCGCGTGTCCCATGCCCTACCATCCCAACGGCATGGGTGCCGTGATTATATGATGCTCTAGGAATCGATCCCACCACGATGATCAACGATCGTTTAGCTTCTCGTGCATCTCAATACGGGCCACGTCATGGACGTTCTTCACAGCAGTATCGCCTGATCGAGCTCCGCTAGGCAGTTACTAGACTGTTGGTGTAGCGTTTTGCCGCACTGGAGTCCCTGTGTGTTGCAGAGCACCGCATGCGGTATCCGTCCGAATAGATTTTCGGATTCTCCTAGTCTATGATTTTCGGACTTTTTTTTGGAATAACGGCTTCGATCGGCATTGGCACACAACATGCACTCCTTTGGGAAGCTTTGTGAATAACACACTCACACACAATTCCGCTATTCGCACATTACAGATCGAGGAGCCTACTATGCGTTTAACCAGTTGGACCCGACGAATTTCCCAAATACTCTCTTCCGGTCACCCCCGAGCTCGCCGTAGCCGTCGCGCGGTCGTCTCGGCCGAGTTGCTGGAAGCCCGGACTTTGCTGACCACGATGTTCTATCTCGACTTCGGTATCGCCCTGCCCGCTGGTGGTCTGTCAACTACTGTCGAGGATTTTCGAAATATTGATGGCTCTGGAACCAACGGTTTCGGTACAGGCTCAAATGTCTCGGGCAGAGCCGGTCTGGTCAACACCGATCAATTGGACTTCAACTCGATCCAGTTCGATTACAACGGTGACTTGGTCATCGACGCTGCGGATGCTCTAGCACTGCAGAATGACGTGTTGCCAATTGTGCAACGTGAACTCGCTGCGTTCGATATTGAGGCGATCGGGGTCGGCGCATCCAGTTTCTTGGACGTCGTTACCACGTTGAACAGCAACGACGAGCTCGGTGATCCCGGATTCGATGGATTTGGTGAAAACGACGTGTATAACTTTATTATGGAGATTTCTTCACCGGACATCACGACTGACGGTGGACTGCTCGGAACGGCCGGCTCCCTGTTCGGGATCGCTGCTGGGGAAGACCTCTTCACTGGCACAGGCAACAACCACGATGAGGCCACGCTGACATTCACTGACACGATCGTCTCGTCCACCAGCGGTGTCCCAGGCACGGACGAGTTCAACGAGAACTTGGCACACCGAATCGCCTACACGACCGTTCACGAGGCCATGCACACTTTTGGGCTGTTCCATACCAGGGGACTGTCTGCCGAAGAACGCTTGCTCTCCAGTGGCGACACCATCCGATCAGGTTCGGTGACGCGGGAGACTGACAACATCGTCACGCGATTCGACCTCCAGCTCAACGGCAGCGGCACGCTAGTCAACAACTACGAGATCCTGTCCACGGATGCGGACATTGGCCTGCGAGACAGTGATCGTGATGGAGTACCTGATTTCGCCTACGTCACCGGAACTGGTGCCCACGATTTGATCACGTTGACCGACCTCGGTGGTGGTGTGACCCAGGTTCAGATCGATGCGTACTTTGACAGTGCCATGACTGACCTGATCCGCAGTGACAGCTACACGATCACCCAGGGAGTCGACACCGAGGGCGGGATCGTCATCGACTCGAGTGTGGGTGACGACCTGATCCAGATCGACGCTGCGGTCACCACCGATGTGCTGGTCCATGCGGGCCAGGGAGATGACGTCGTCGAGAGTGGTTCAGGTAACGACCGGCTCTTCGGTGAAGACGGCAATGATGTTATCTCGGGTGGAGTCGGCAACGACGTTATCTTTGGTGGAGCCGGCAACGATGTGCTCAACGGCAATAATGGTTCCGACCTGGTCTTCGGGGACGATGGAGACGACATAATCCGCGGTAATGCCGGCAACGACTTCCTGCTGGGCGGCAACGGCCTCGACGTCATGTTCGGTGGTGCGGGTAACGACTTCATGGCTGGCCAGGACGGCAATGACCGAATGTATGGTGAACTGGGCAACGACCGGATGTATGGTGGTAACGGCTCAGACATCATGGCGGGCAACGACGGTGATGATCGGATGCACGGTAACCTAGGCAACGATGTCGTGTTGGGCGGCAACGGCCGCGACGTCCTGTTTGGTGGTGCGGGCAACGACGTCATGGTTGGCGGGGACGGCGGTGACCAGGTGAACGGTGGCCTGGGCGACGACATCATGTTTGGTGGCAATGGCTCAGACATCATGTCGGGCAACGACGGTAATGACCGGATGTATGGTGGTCAGGGCAACGACATGATGTCTGGTGGCAATGGCTCAGACATCATGTCGGGCAACGACGGTAATGACCGGATGCTCGGTGACCGTGGCAACGATAGGATGTTGGGTGGCAACGGCCGCGATGTCATGCTCGGTGGTGCGGGTAACGACTTCATGGTTGGCCATGACGGCAATGACTTCATGGCTGGCCAGGACGGCAACGACGTCATGCTGGGCGGCAACGGCTCAGACTTCATGCTGGGCGGCAACGGTAACGACGTCATGCTGGGCGGCAACGACTTTGACTTCATGTTCGGCCAGGACGGCGACGACATCATGATCGGTGGTGTCGGAGCCGACCTAGTCTTCGGTGGACCAGGAGTGGACCTGATCTTCGCCTAAAACCTCTCACCCCGTGACGACTCAAGCCGGGTGGTCAACAGCTTTTCCTGGGACCACCCGGTTTGTCGTCGCGCCGGGGCTCATCGTCCCACGAGGTGTTCCAGAGACAGCCTCTGATAGGACAGCGTCGCGTCCGATATCCAGCAGGATTTTCCGAGTTCACGTCATCCGTTCATCAAAACTGGTGCGGATCGAGTGATGGGCGCGTTCGGTGTGCGAGAACGGGTTGGCGAATAGTAACACGTATCGATCTTTGTCCCCGGCGAGATAGTCGAAGTGGAACATACTGCCGTTGCAGTTGGGCTCGATCAACGTCATTCGGCTGGGGGGTCACGTTGACGGTTTCAAGGAAGACGTATCTATTTTGGCCATTGAGATAGACTGAAGCTTCAGCATCAGCTGCCATGTGGCGCTGGCTCGCTGAATGGCCGATGTTCATTTTCATCCAGGCGGTTTCCTGATTCATTGGTGATCATGCACCACACTGATCTTGTTATGTTCTCAACCCTGGAGTAGAGAGTTCGGCCTCGTTGGGGCTGTCAGTGCTCCTATTCCTTATTGGTTGACGTTGACCAACACTCGCGAATTGCCTGTAGCCGTCGCTCCACAGTTCTGACGCTACAGGTCAATTTTTGAGCAATCTCCACGTTTGAGTAGGCTTCCAGCTTCCACAACGCAATTGCCTTAAGTTCCTCATCATTGAGTGCAGAAAGCATTTTCTCGATTTCTTCTGCCATTGCGACGATGAATTCCGGTGTTGGTTCGTTTCCTTCGAGTAGGTCAAAGTCGGCCCCAATCAAGTTCCAATCACCGGGCATCATCACGGCGGAGTCTCCTCGCACGAGTCCCCCTCCCCTTTTCTGACGATGTAAGTACTTGACTTGGTCGCGGACCTTTCTGGTTGTGATAACAACTAGTAGCTGCCACAATTCCTGGCGATCTGACAGTTTTGAGAATCGTCCTTCGCGGATGCCCATAATGAGGATTTTCAAGACGCTCGAAGCCACGTCTTCTTCGTCGGCCACACGTCGCGACCTTGCTCCCAGTCGATGACGTGCCAACCGGACAACCTGATCAAAACAGAGTTGCCACAACAAATTTTCCGACGAGTCCCGACCAAACTTAATCTCATTCAGCCACTCGCTGACGGGCTCATCATCCGCGAACTGACTGGGCTGAGTTACGGGAACTTCTGGCTGGAATTGAAGCTTTGGTCCGGATGGCCCGAACCGAACGACCAAACCCTCTCTAATGGGGACAAACGACACGCGCTGCCCATCGACGTAGATCCCATTGCGTCCGACGCTGGCACATTTCCACGAGTCTTCTAAATGAAAAACAACTCCGTGCAAGCGGGAAACTTCACGATGTCTTAAACAGATATCGTTTTCAGGCGCGCGGCCAATGTGAATCGTCGAAGGTGCAGGGAACTGCCACTGCCGCGAGGCGTCTTTTTCCTCGAAGACGAATAAGGTCGCTTTCTGGTCCTTCTTTCGACCGGACATCAGACACGCGCTTTCGTGAGAGGGTCCGTTTGCGCAGCCCGTGGAAAGTCGACTGTTAGAAAGTCGTCAGCGTACGAGATCCCGGGAGCTTCGTTGCCGGAACGCCAGCATACCAAAGATCTTGATAACAAACAGCCCATCGCTTCTAGCCTTCCAGCATCATCGTAATTTCGCATACTTCCTGATTGGCCAGACAAAAACCGACCAGATGTGGTTGGCCATTCAGGTTGAGCATGACATTGTGCGGCTTCAAATCGCGGTGAACAATGCCCGCCTCATGAGCGTGATGTAACGCGTCGGCAATCTTTACGAACAACTGGGCGATGAACTGGAGACTACAAGCACACTCGCCTATTGGTTTCCCACGTCGCTCACTTCGGTTACGATGTATTATTCCGCGTTGGGTCGTGCCCCGTTATCTTTGTCGACCGACAGTCAGAACGTTGCTAGCACGCGAGTCATGGCAAAGGCCTGGTTCATACAGCAGACAGGAAAGGTCTACGGACCATACTCGTCCGCACGCTTAAAGGAGCTTGCAGCCGCAGGACAGATCTCGTCCGACGCCCATGTTTCCAATTTTTTGGATGGTCCATGGCATCCAATTTCGCGCGTTAAGGGGCTCAAAATCCCGACGACGCTTGCGTCCGCGGCTCCGCTACTTGTTCAGACGCGAGAAATCCCGTCTCAGAGCGCTGGAATGGTCACTACTAAACAACCGCGATCAGGACAATTTAGGAGTACCGAATCCACAGTCTGGTCAGGCCGACCTTCACAGATTACGAATATCAAGACATTCATCCTTTGCGGTCTGTTCTGCTGGCTTGTAATCCCAGTGTTTGTCGCTGCTTGGCGCTGGCTCGTTATCCAATGCATGCGTTACGAACTGACAACACAGAGATTTAAGGTCTCTCACGGTGTTCTGTCTCGCTGCATCGATGGATTAGAACTGTACCGTGTCAAAGATACATCATTCTCACAGTCGTTCTTTCAACGAGTTTTTGGGATCGCGAGCATCATCATGACCACATCCGATTCATCCAGTTCTTCGGTAATGATCGACTCCATTGCCGCGACTCAAGCTAAGCAACTGCGAGAACAAATACGAACACTCACCGAGGAACTTCGCGATCGCAAACGAGTACGCGAAATCGACTACACCTAAACTGTCGAACAAGACAATAGACGGCAACAGCACAGAACAACTGTGGTTCATTGCAATTGCATGAACGGAGAGAGCGGGATTCGAACCCGCGGAGGCGGCGTATACCACCTCACCGGTTTAGCAAACCGGCGCATTCGGCCACTCTGCCATCTCTCCCGTGAAAACTATAATGCGATTCGTTACGAAAGCAAGACGGTTGTGACAGCCCTGGCTCGATTTTCTCGTATCGATATTGCCTTTGAGTGAACCGTTTGTTTCAACTGAACATTTGCTCGGTCGCGTTTTGCGAATTACTGATCAAAGCTATGGAAAAAATTGTTTGGGATAAGGGGAAATCATGTTGTGCCTACTAACCTGGTTTGTCATCTGGCAGTTGCCCTGAGGTGGTGGATTCACCAGACGTGAATTGGTAGAAATAACGAAAGAACTCACTTGGACCGGGAAGATGCTTATGGTCGACAGTGCTTACATCAAACGAGATAAATTGTTGGATGCGGTTCGCGGTTTTCGGGGATTGGAAATGGCTGATTGTGCAATTCGTGAGCTGGACGCAATCGCCGATCTCGAGAAGTTCCAGTTTTAGGTGAACCAGTTGCGGGGCGAAGCACTGCGAAAAAATAAAGAATTCATGGCGGCATTGCGGGCCTACCGACAGACACAGGTCGAACAACCAGACGACTTGTCGGTTGGATTGGGGATGGCCTAGTGTTACAAGCGAACAGATCAACTTCGCAAGGCCATCACCGTCATGAAAGATACGTATCGAGTGCACCGGTACGAGCCGATCGTACTGTATAATTTGGCGTGTTACTTGGCGCTGGCTGGTGAAAAGGAACAGGCCCTTTCCTGGCTGGGGCGGTCTTTGAGAATACAGCCGTCTCTGCGCAAGTTGATCCCCGATGACAGCGATTTTGATCAGCTGCGCCACGAGCCAGATTTTCGACTCGTTGTGGGGAAACCGGAATCTGTATCCAGAGCGTGACAGAGCGAACGGAATGGACGTGGAGCTCCAACGGTTACGAAATCATATTGCCGAGTTAGCCAGTGCGCCTCGACCGGCAGAAAGTGAGGCCCTTCAGCAGGCTCGTGTTTACGTCATAGAGCGGCTACATGACGCTGGTTGGCACGTTACGCGCCACAAATTTGAATCGGAAGCGGATGACGGTGTTGGGTTAACGGGAATCAACCTGATTGCACAACATGCCGACCGTCCTCTGTCCAAAGGGCCTCGGTTTTGTCTGGGCGCGCATCTTGATTCGCGACCTGATACGCCAGGCGCCGATGACAACGCCAGTGCTGTACGCCACGTTGCTGGAAATTGCTCGCACACTGCCAGATCTCTGGCCGCAGCAGCCGAAACTGGACTTGGAACTAGTGGTCTTTGATCTGGAAGAAAACGGGATGCTGGGCGGATCGGAACACGCGCAGCTGACAAAGGTTGGGGCGATTGATTTGCATGCCATGATCTCACTTGAAATGTTGGGCTACTGCACGCATATGCCGAATAGTCAATCACTGCCTAAGTCATTGATAGGTATGTATCCCAATACGGGTAACTTCATAGCGGTGATTGGCAATCAACACTCCGAACGGCTAATCGAAGCATGTTGCGACGGAATGCAACGAGTTGATGGCCTGCCAGTCGAAATCTTGGCGGTTCCGTTTAACGGAAAATACTTGCAGGTGACGCGACTTAGTGATCACAGTCCCTTTTGGGACGCCGGTTATCCGGCCCTGATGATTACCGACACCAGCTTTCTACGAAACCCGCACTATCATCTGCCGACAGACACGCTGGAAACGTTGGACTTGGAATTCCTGCGCCAGGTAACTCAGGGTTGTTTGGAAGCCGTACGGCACATCTTGGCTGTCGGGCTTTGAGCAGCGTGCGGAAGACGCTCGCTTGTTCATGGTAAGCGCTGGACACCGGTCAGACAGATGTCGTCGCTTTGCGTTCGACCTTCGCAATGCGTCTTGACGTCACCGATGATTCCCGTCGCTAACGATTCGATTTCGGGTGGTCCTTGCGAGATGTAATCAGACAGATGTGCTCGGCCGTACAGTTGGTCATTTAAATTGAGTGCTTCGGTGACACCGTCGGTGTAAAGCAGCCAGATGTCATCGGGTTTTAGCGAAAAGGTCAACTCCTGGAATTTCTGGTCATAGACGATTCCAAAAGGCATTCCTGATTCCTGTTGGCCGATCGCTTCGACGTGACCAGTCGCGTCTCGTCGTAAGGGAGGTAAATGACCGGCGTTGGCGACTTTGAGTTCATGTTTCCGTGGATCGATCACCATCATGGCACACGTGATGAATCGAAATCCGAGAGTGCTAGTCGTAAACTCAGCGTTTAAACCGGCCATCGCATCTGCCAGTGTTGGCTTCGTCAATAAGTGGTAGCGAGTCGAAGAATAGAGTTTCGCCATCAGTAGTGCGGCTGGAACTCCATTGCCGGAAACATCGGCTATTGATATGGCGATTTTTCCATCCGGGAACGTGATATAATCGAAGGAATCGCCGCCGACGCAATGGGCTGCTTCATAGTAATGGTGAAATTCGTATCCTTTCACTTGCAGTCGTCGATTGGGCAAGAAACTCAGCTGCACCTTGGTAGCGAATTCCAATTCGCGTTCTAGATCCCGGCTCCTTAATTCCGCTTCGTGGAGTTTTGCATTTTCGATTGCCAGACTGGCTTGCGAGCCAACGCTTACTAAGAGGTCTAAGTCGTCCTGTGAAAACTCATACTTCGCCTTGTTGGTGGTGATTTGGATGACCCCGAATGCTTCGTCCTCGGTATTCAGTAGCGGGACACAAGCGACCGAGCGAATTTTCAAGTTCGATACGCTCATGCTGCCTTGGAATCGATCATCGTGCGCTGCATCAGCACTTAGGATCGCCTCACGCGACTTCACAGCCTGATCGATGATTGTCATACTGACTTGAGTCGAATCTCCGCCTTCCGTAGTGCGCGTCTTGGTTGCTTTGACTTCGAATTGATCCGACTTTGGATTCTTAATTAAGACGACCCCTTCATCCGCTTGTACGAAGACCTTGAACAAGGCTTCCAAAATCTTGTTCAACACTTGATCCAGTTGCAAGACCCGTCTTAAACTGTTGCTGATTTCAAGGATCGCGTGTAGTTTTTCCTCCGGGTTCACACCTAGTCGCATTTGCGTTGATGAATTGAGGGAAAACGTGGCAATGATGGAGGAGCTGTCGAGGCCTGACAGTTTACTTTCGTTGTCGGCAGCTGGTTTGGAAAGTTTTACGACGGCGATCTCAACACGCTGGCCCGGGTCCAATTCCAAGGACTTATCAAGAGAAAACTGAAACACGAAGTCTCCTACTTCGATCGTGTCACTCTCGTTCAGTTCCATCCGTTGACCGATAGACACGCCGTTAAGCTGTGTGCCATTCCGGCTCTTGAGATCTTCAAGATAAAAACCGTCATTGTTTTGGACAATCTGTGCATGTTGCCGGCTGACTGCTGCATCATCCAAAACGATTTGGCAGTTCGGATGTCGGCCAAAGATTGTCTGCTGGTCGCGAAGCTTGATGGTTGCTCCGGGGTCGTCCCCTTTAAGCACTTTTAGAACAGCTAATCTACCACCTCTCCCAATTGCCGACATCACCGGTATCCCGATTTCGATAGAATGTTCTGTTGTCTGGGATTCAGCACGTATACATCAGAGGGCGAAACAAACTATTTTAGGCCCGAGCTTCCGTGCAAACGGGTATGAAGTCAAGAAGACATTGTTGTGGAGTTAGACGGTCAGGATACAACAATATGTTGAGCATAGCGAATAAAAATGCGAGAATTCGCGTCAACCTAACCACCGCCTACAGGCGGCATCACCATCAATTCGTCATCGAGGGTCAGAGCGTAAGTGCGATCGAGTTCGTGTCGATCGTTGACCATAACTAGATGGACGTGATTTGATGGGATATCTAATTTTTTCAGGACGCCGTCGATTGTGGTGCCGTCGGGGACATCCAGAGTGTTGCCGTCCGCTAATTTAGCTCGCAGATTTCCCATTAGCTTCAGGCGAATTTTCATAGGTGTATGGTTCCCAGATGTCTAATGAGTCGCCTGATGTGGTTAACTTTTCTTTGTGCTGAAAAAAACGTCGTGTGCGGGACTAACTGTCGTTGTAGGTTCAACACCGCTGAAGCGAAACTGGCGTGATTTAGCCGGACGGCCTAAGAGTGTCGTGCCGACAAGTTTTTCAGCCACCTTGGAAGCTACATAGGGCCGGCGGATATCGAAGGGATTCTCAGACAAGAAATTCTTCCAGGGTCCCAACGGGGTACGCGTTTGCATGATGCCTTTAATCATCCCGACGTCGGTTAACATGCCCATGTCGTTCGCTTGTCCAACGAAAATCGCCCCACTAATCTCATCGCCCGTCCATAGCAGTTTGCGATAGATGAATCCATCGGGATTTGAGATCGTCATGGCCTCAGCGTCCGAATCTTCCCAGTTTCCGAAGCTGGAATTTTGCAGTCCACACACGTCGAGAATGTTCATTAACAGGCTGCCGGGATAACGGACTTCCTGTCCCGCCATATTCGCTCCAGCTACTCGACCGTGATCCACGGCTGTCGGCTGAATGGGATGAATTGTCGGTTGATCATTGAACAAGACCGGCCCCTGAGCGATGTCGCCGCCGGCGTAGATGTTCGGAAAATTTGTCTGCATTCGATTATTGACCAGAATCCCTTCGTCCATTTCAATGCCCGAGCCTTGAATCAAATCAAGATTTGGCTTGATTCCGGTAGCGACGATGACCACGTCGGCGTCAATCCGTACGCCGTTCATTAGTTCTACTACCTTCACACCGCCATCACCGTTGTTGATTGCTTGCACGGATGCGTTCGTGTGAACTTGAATGCCCCGCGCATCGAGCCAACTTTGGACTAAACCTGCAGAATCTATATCCAGCATCCTGGGCAGCACGTGTGTTTCCCGTTCGATTACCGTCAATCGCCACCCGAGTTTGTACATCGCATTGAGCATGATGAAGCCGATGAACCCTGCGCCGATCAGCGCGACCCGCGGAGTTGCGATTCCATTGGTGGCATCCAACAGGCTTTGCGTATGAGCGATCGTCCAAAGCGGCTGAACGCCCGGCAGGTCGGTTCCAGTGACCTTTAATCCCACCGGAGCAGCCCCGGTAGCAATCAACAAATTGTCGAATTCGACCGTGTCGCCGTCATCGAGTGTCACTTTGTTGGCATTCGGATTGATTCCGGTGACTTTTTGGCCGATACGGGCGTCGATGTTAAGATTGTGATAGTACGCGTCGTCAGCCGTGTGAGTGTGTTCGCGAGGCACTCGTCCTGATAGCCAATATGGCAACGCCATGCGCGAGTGAGCTGGTTCGTCGCAAATTAGCACAATCTGAGACTCTCCGTCGTCGAATTCACGAATTGTTTCCAGAGCATTCGTGGCGACCGGGCCGCCGCCGATGATTACTTGTTGTGTGCGCATGGTACAACTCGTCCCTTTGGATTGTCTGAACCTTACATCTTACGCCAACGCAGCCAGACCTAATTCTTCGAGCTTATCTTTGGTCGGCAGGCCGTCTTCGTCCCATCCGCGTTCTTCATAGTAGATAGGCAGCATGGCATCCAGGTCGACGGTCACGCCTTTCGAGGGGCCGTGTTTATGGGGGTCTTCCAGCAGACGTTTGGGCAACGTATCGTCCGCCTTGGTCAGACCGGCTCTCAAGTTCCACAGTCGTTCTAAATTCCATATGCGTTCGCCGATTTTTACGAAATCATCGACCGAGTACGAGACGCCCGTTGCAGCAGCCGTGATAGGGGCAAACTGTTCCAATGAACCGCCCGCAAAGCCTGTGAACAGGCACAGACCCGTGGCGTCGTGAGCTGTCGAGCGATGTTGTTCGTGGACGACCCATTCACTTTTCCCATCGGTTGTGTGTGGGTTACTGCCTTCGGCGGTTTCCATACCGGGTGTCCATGCCCGCAAGTGGCACGCTCCCCGATTGCAAGTTGCGTACGCGATGCCCATCCCGACGAATCCACGAGGATCATAGGCGGGGAATTCCTGTCCCTTGACGCCCATGAAAACTTCTGGACAGCTGAATGAATCTCCCATCCGCTTCGCGCCTTCCGCCAACTCGTCTCCGAATCCTTCGCGATACGCCGTTGCCTCGACCATGCGGACCAACGCCTCGCACGAGCCAAAGTTGAGCGGAATTTCAACCATGTCGTTCGTAATCACTTCGTTTTCGTACAGTTCCATGGCCGCGGCTAGCGTGGCGCCCATTGAAATCGGGTCCATGCCTAGGTCGTTGCAAAGCCAATTGGCTTTTAATACGGCGTCCAGATCTCCAATGCCCGTGTCGGCGCCCAATGCCCATGCTGCTTCATATTCAGGACCTTCTCCGGCAATCTTCCAGTTTCGAGGATGCATGTTGACCATGTATTTGTCGGAATGCTCGCCCAGACGGCACACGCGTCCGCAAGCGATGGTGCAGGCAAAGCACGCTTTGTTCGCGACGAGACGGGTGTCTTTGATGGCGTTTCCGTTTAGTTTTTCGGCGTCTTCGAATTGTCCCTGCTGGAAGTTCCGCGTTGGGAGACCGCCGAAAGCGTTAGTCAAGTCAATGGTCGCTGCGGTTCCCTGGTCGCCGAGCTCGCCATAGCCGGGGTTCGCCTTCATTGTGGCCCGCATTTTCCAGACGGCCTTCATGAACGCTTGCGGATCGGCGACTTGAACGCCGCCGGTTCCACGGACAGCGATGGCTTTCAAATTTTTCGAACCCATCACAGCTCCTACACCGCCACGACCAGCGGCCCGGTGCTTGTCATTCATGATGCAGGCAAATCGCACCAGGTTCTCGCCTGCCGGTCCAATACAGGCGGTCCGCAGAGCGGGAATTCCGAGTTCGTCACGAAGGCCATCTTCGGTCTCGGAGACCGTTTTTCCCCAATACCGCGCAGCATCGCAGACTTTGACGCGATCATCATAAATGAACAAATAACTCGGTTTCGGTGCCCGGCCTTCTAGGATCAACAAGTCATAGCCGGCGAATTTAAGCTCCGGTCCCCAGGAACCGCCTGAATTGGACGTGGTGATCGCAGAGGTCAATGCCCCCTTAGTGACCACCATATAGCGTGCCCCGCACGGAGTCGGAGTTCCTGTGAGTGGGCCAGTCGCAAAGATCATTTTGTTTTCGGGTTTCAGTGGATCGACGTTTGGATCCATTTCTTCGTAGAGGTAGCGATCCGCAAGACCTCGACCGCCAAGGTATTCATGAAGCCATTCGGTCGGAATATTTTCCACCGTTGATTGGCCTGACGTCAGGTCGACACGCAGGAGCTTTCCAGTCCAGCCGCCCATCTTTGGCCTCCAAACAAAATTATCCAGGGATCATTGTTCTTGATCGGACGACTGCGTTCCGTCAGTTCGAGTTCCGATCCACCAACAGCCTCGAGATCTGTACTAAGACACCAGTGCAGTTTCTTCGACGTAATTCGAATGCACGCGGTCAGCCCACGGTCCAAACCAGTCGCCCGATTTGTCCAATTCGACGAATTCAATTGCGCCCGTCGGGCAGGCCAGAGCACACGCAGGGTCTCCGCCGCACAGATTGCACTTTGACGCTTTGTCCGTCTGCGGCAGCGTATACACCGCGCCGAATGGGCAAGCAATTGTACATAAGTGACAGCCAACACAAAGAGATTCCATTACGATTTTCGCCTGCGTTGCGGGGTCGACGGCGATCGCATTTGTGGGACAGGCATTCATGCACCACGCTTCGTCGCATTGCAGGCAGGTGTACGGGGCGTAACTGGCCTCTTCATCGAAGACGTTCACGCGGATCACACTACGCGATGGCTGAAACATGCCTGTTTGTACCCAAGAGCAAGCCAATTCGCATTGCATACAGCCGGTACATTTTTCCGGCACAATATTAAGCATCTTAGTCATACCATTTTCCCAGTGTGCAGTTGAATGGGATCACTCTTACGGTTTATATAGTCGAATTCCGTGGATAATATCGAAATTCAGAGGACTAGTCCACAGGCACATACGTCTGACGATTCTGTCTGCGAACGGGCGCAACTGTGTAAATCGTCAATGGACGCTATGTCGACTTACGTGCCGTCGTCAAACAGTAGACAATCAGTTCAGACGGAACCAACGGTATACGTTTTATTTTGTTCGTCCGAATTGGCATGGTATTGTACCATGCCATAGTGTTAACACTATCGACCGGAAGGCCCCATGAGCAACGATATTTCCAAACGCATTAGCTCTACGGCGTTGGCTTTTCGTGGCTATAACGTCACCAACTTAGGGAAGACGCCCGAGTTGTTGAAGCATTCTGCCTACGGACCGACGGTCGCTCAATTCCTAAAACAAGCGTCCGAGATTTGTGCTGATGTGACGCATTGTAAGGTCGACTTAGCGAGGCGCGTGCGAAAGCGACAAAACACCAGCTTACGCACATACGCTCAAGCCATTTCGTTGGTGGTGGGAACCGAATTAGCTCAAGTAAGATTATTGGAAGAATTCTTCGGAGTGTCATTGACCGACGTGCAATTGGCGTTCGGTTATAGTTTGGGAGAGGTTGCGGCACTGGTCGCTGGCGGCGTCTATGACATGGAGACCGCGTTGACGCCATTGTTGGTGCTCGCCAAAGACGCCGCGGAGTTAGCTAGCAATGTGACCATGGGCGTGCTGTTTTCGCGAGGTCCAGCCTTGGACTGTGACGCGGTCCGCCGGCTCTGCCTGGAAATCTCGAATTGCGGGCGCGGTGTGATCGGAGTTTCCAGTTATCTTTCTCCCAACACAGTGTTGTTGCTGGGACAGGGTCGGACTGTGGACCGATTCAAACGCATGATGCACGGCGTGCTGGCTAAGCCAGTCCACATTAGAAAGAACCCGAACCGGTGGCCGCCAATGCACACACCGCTGGTCCGCCAACGCAACATTTCCAACCGGGCCGGGGTCATGCTGGACACTGCCAAAGGTGGGTTCACGGCACCCGTGCCACCAGTTCTGTCATGTGTGACTGGAGATGCGAGTTACAACGACTACAACAGCCGAGAACTGTTGGTCCGTTGGATCGATCATCCGCAGCGGCTGTGGGACGTGATCGACAAGGTACTGGCGGCTGGAATTACAACGATCATTCACGTCGGCCCGGAGCCTAACATCATCCCGGCCACTTTCAATCGTTTGTGCAACAATGTCACGGCACAACTTAGCGGCTATTCTCTGTCTGGCTTCGGCTTGAGAGCCATATCGCACATTGTGCGACGACCTCGTCCTTGGCTAACAAGTCTCCTTTTTTCGGACGCGACGCTATTGCGCGCCCCGTTTGTTGAACAAATCATCTTGGAAGACTGGCTGCTTCAGCAGCAGGTCAACTAATGTTGGCGAGATTGGCGAGTGTCTTTAGACTTGGGTTGGAAAGTGTTGTTCCGCAGCCGATTGGTATCAAATTTATGTGTATGCGTGTCGTTCTGGCGATGAGTGGTGGAGTTGATAGTTCGGCTTCCGCTTTTGTGTTGCAGCAACAAGGCTACGAAGTCATCGGGCTGTTCATGCGGTCTGGGGCGACAGAAGAAATTTGCACGACGACACCGAGCGAATCACTTCCAATCGTTCCTCGAAAAAACCATAAGCAAGGTTGCTGCAGTGCTGCCGACGCTGCAGATGCGCGACGCGTAGCCGACATGCTGGACATCCCGTTTCACGCGCTTAATTTTCAGGACGCATTCGGTCGTATTAAAGACTATTTCGCCGAAGAGTATTTGGCCGGACGCACGCCGAATCCGTGTGTGATGTGCAATAATTGGCTGAAGTTTGGCAAATTGTGGCAGTTTGCCAGTCAGGTTGGCGCCGAGCGGATTGCGACCGGGCATTATGCACAGGTGAAGCCGGTCGATAGTGGAGAAGGTCACGCGTTGATGCGTGGGCACGACTTGTCAAAAGATCAGTCATACGTGTTGTTCGGCATCAATAAGGACCTGTTGGACAAGATTATTTTCCCGGTCGGTCCGTTCGAGAAGACGGAAATTCGCAGAATTTCGCGCCGAGCCGGCTTGCGCGTGGCTGATAAGCCCGACAGCCAGGAGATTTGCTTTGTCCCGTCCAGTGACTACATCGGTTTTGTGGATCGTTACCGAGGCGAGCGTGATACGGCCGGTGAAATGGTTGATATCGCAGGCAACGTCATAGGCCGACACGGTGGCTACGAACAATTCACGGTTGGACAGCGAAAACGACTGGGCGTAACGTTCGGCGCCCCTCGCTACGTCGTTGCGATCCAAGCGGATTCGAAGCGAGTTGTGGTCGGCACGAGAGACGATTTGGCTTGCTGTCAGTTGGAGGCCGATCGGCTGAACTGGTTGATTGACGACGTACCAACTCGGTTCACATGTCAGACACAGATTCGCTATCGTCACACGGCGGCGGATTCCGAAGTCCACGTACTCGATGAAGATCGGCTCCGCGTGACTTTTTCTGAACCGCAATTCGGTGTCGCTCCGGGGCAAGCTGTTGTGTTTTACGATGGCGACCAAGTGCTTGGCGGCGGGTGGATTCGATAGCGGTATTCATCTAACAATCCGATTTTGGCACTACGCGACAGTGGGTCTGTCTTTGTTGCGACCGTACCGAGAAACAATCGTCAAGATGGCCGGCAGGGTCACCATTGAAACGAACAGGCAACTGCCAACGCCGATGACTAAAACAAGTCCCAGGCTGTACAGGCCGCGATGGGCGGCGACCATCATGCTGCCAAATCCGATCATTGACGTGAGCGACGTCAACACCACGCCGCTGATCGTGCTGGAAGAAGTCTGGTAGCGGTGCCGTTGCATGCGAAAATCATGAATGACGTGCACGCCGTTGTCGACTCCGATTCCCAGCACCAATGGCAGGACAATAAGGTTAGCCGGATTCAAATCGACTCCGAGAAGTGCTAAGACGCCAAACATTAGCAAGCCGCCAGCCAGTGGCGAGAATATAGCCAGAAGTGTTTCGCGGAGACTGCGGAAATCCAGTAGTGCTGCCAAAGTGAGCGTCATGACAGCATACGCGGCCGCAACGACTGGTAGATCGATTTCTATTCGGCCTAAATGCGCTGAAATTCCGACAGTCACAATGAGGATCAGTACCAGCGGCAATAACGTCGCCAGCATGGCATGGTCGCGCCCCAAAAATCCGATCAGCAGGACAAGACAAATGATGGCTAATGCGTAGATTGCAGCCGTCTGGTAGCTGTCCATGATTTGTCTGGATGCTTCGTAGTTCTGTAGCGGTGTTCCTGTCACGTCCATGTCGACCGAACGGACATCGGCCACAAATCGGCTGAGCGGTTGGATATCCCAGATCTGGTCTTTGGGGTAAACCTGTACGAGCCATTTTCCTCGAGGGCTGACAAACCGCGATCTCAGCTCGGACGGTAAATCGTCGAGCGTCACTGGCTCGGAATCCGCCGCGTACAACAACGCTTGGAACTGTCCCAAGAGGGCGGTCAACATATGCTGCTGGTATTGGTTTAAAAATGCGATTTGACTGTCCGTGCTCAGTTTTTCGAATTCGTCAAGGAACGCGTCGATTGCCTGTGAGGCATCGACGGCCATCGGATGCTCCAAGTTGCGGATCTCCTTGAAGAATTCTTCGACCGTCGTACCGACAATTCTCGGATTCGGATCAGAAAATTTCGGGGGCTGGTTGTTCAGCCACGACAACTCAGCAGCGAATGCCTGAACACGCAGTTGGATCTGACTGAGTGGTTGGGTCGGGAGCCACGACCCCATTTCTTCCACATGATCAACCGTTGGCAACATCTCAAACTTAGCTCGCAGCCGACGAGCCTCGGCCGGGCTGTCGGCCAGCGAGACAGCATACAACAGTGAACCGCGAGGCTCTTGAAACATTCGTTTCTGCACCTGGACTGATTCAAGTCCCTCGGCCTGTAAGTTAAGCAGATTGTAGTCGTAATCGACCTCCAATGTGATTCGCCCGTCTTTCCACGACAGCGCGCAGCTGCCGAGAAAACCGATCACCAGGAACGACAGTAGCATGACTATGACCGGATAGCGTGCCGTTAATTGTCTGAGCGCGACCGCTTGAAACGGAGTCGGAAGCATGCGCGGTTCAACGCGACCGTCGGCTAGCGTCACCAACGCCGGCAAGACCAGGAACGTTGCCACGGCGCACAGTAGGATTCCGCCCCCGGCAATGATTCCCAATTCGGCCACTCCCAGGAACGACGTCAACGTGGCGCAGAAAAAGGCCAGTGCTGTGGTCACGGCTGCGGTGACGATTCCCGTCCCGACCCCGGAGGATGTTTCTAGCAACGCGGGCAGAAGCGATTCACCTTCGTGTCGGAGCTGCAAGTAGCGGGCCAGGTAATGAATGGCGAAATCGATGCCTAGCCCGATCAGTATGACGCCAAACGAGACGGACAAGATATTCAGGTGTCCAACCGCTACCGTTGTGTATCCGAATGTCCATGACATTCCGACGGCGAGCATCAACAAAGCCAGCAACGGATGACGAATACCCCGAAAACCTAGAAACAGCAGCAAACCGACACCTGCAACAGAAATCAGCGACGCTTTGAACATGTCAAATTGCGACTTACGCATTTCATCATTCTCAAGCACAGGAATTCCCGTCAAGCTGATGTTGGCGGCCGGATGGTCAATGGAGACTTTGGCGATGAGTTGACGGAGTCGGTCGATTGATCTGGATGGGCCGTCGGACTCTTCCAAGCGATCGGCAGGGAAGACTTTCAAGAAGCCCATGGTCCCGCGATCATTTAGGAAATAGGTCACTTGTTTGGCTTCATCTCGCAGCCATTGATTGCCTGGTAACAGGTCTGGCCAGGGCGAGCGGAAGTCGTTGCGGTCAGCCAGAAATCGCACCAGGCTGGTAGACAGCAGAGTCACATGTCGCAGAAGTGGCTGTGCGTCCTGTGACGTCGGTTTCGTCCGATGATCCCGAATTTGGTCCAGCAGGCGCTCGAAAAGCGAGTCGAGCTGGATCAAGTCCCAATTCCCTTGCGCGATGGGACGGAACGCTTGTAATCGTTCCAGGCCGGAATCCAATTGTTCGGGCGTTAGGTAATACAGACCTTTTTCTGCCAGTTGTCCAGGTTCGATCTTGTAAAGGACATTGCTGAACAGCTCTGATTCGCGAGTCAACCGGGATCCCAAGTCGTCGATGACTAGCTTGATCTTCCCTGGTTCGTCAGCTTCCACCACAACGACGATATCGGACGACTCCCCAAAACTTTTCGTATAATTGAGCCATCGTTGGTGGAATGGCGCCTTCGGATCGATCAAATCGGCGCGTTTTGTCTTAAAGTCCAATAACGCAATCGTGATCCCGACACAGATTGTGGCCAGACCGATCGTGACTGCCAACGTAAACTTGGGATGAGTCGAGGCCCATCGAGTGATCCCACGCAATGAATCGCTCAATAACAGGTCGGGTTCATTATTGGAACGTCCGTGTTCCATCGGCTGGGTTGATCCGTCCGTAGGCGTAATCTGTTGGTTTTCCACCGGCTGAAGACCTCAACGAATGAGGTGTGAAACGGCGGGACAAGAATGAAAATCCTGACGTTTGCGGTCCGAATCGAGTCGCGCATTCTAGTAGCAACGTACCGATCTGATCAACCTGAGACAGTACGGCAGTCTTACTTCACACAGATGATTCTTTCGACGTGCGAAGTTGGAAATTCATTTTTTTACATTTCCTTCGTTTTTTCTTCCGGGGTCGTCCTGGTCTTCTTCAGGCAGTTCCTGATGTGACTCTATTGATTGTTCGGAACGATACGTGTGCGCGACGACCAAAAATGCAAAATAATCATACAGGCCGTGTGTGACCATGGGAGCGATGAGATTGGGGGATCCGGTGGCCTGACGGAGTACACCTAGATACACGCCGACCAGTGCGGCCAGAATGGCATATGTCGGTGTGACCGTGTGTGCCAGGCCAAACAAAATATTGCTGCCAATTAGCCCAATTAGAAACTCGGAACTACCGAATTTACCTTGACCAAACCATGGCTGCAGGACTCCCCGAAACAGCAGTTCTTCGCTGAAACCTGCAAGCAGGGCCAACAGAACCAAGTCGTACCAACGGCACGCAACCAACGACGGTCCGAGCATTTCCACTAAGAACCGTTTGATCTTGAACAGTGGGCCGATTGGAAAGCGATACGACAGCAAGAACAAACCGAACAGCGGTACTGTACCGACCACGCCCCACACCAAAGCATCCCATTGCCACTGCAACGAGTGCAGTGGCTGAGCCTCAGCCAGCCAGCCGCATACGAAAGCGATTACAATCAGACTGCCTTCCATCACGGCAGCCAGATTCAGGAAATGAATGCGATCAGTCGGATCAAATCTGTCAAACATTGTCAGCCCATCGCTGTTAGTTTGTTTGGCCGTCGAAGTCGCGATTCGTTCACGCTCTGATTAGAATTGCGCGTTGATGCGTTCTTTGAAAGAAACCATACGGTCGGTCGCTTGGAAATTTGGTAACAACAGCGATCTCGGATGAGCTTTGGTGGAAGAACCTGCATAACTTGTTTATCCAAAGCGATTGGTTTTCGAACAACAACCCATTTAACACAAGAGACGAACGAACAACTCGACTGCCATGATACGAGAACCGATAACATTTCATGTCGCCAGATAAGGCTTCTTTTGTGGATGTGAAACGATAGTAAGCTGGGCGAGCATCAAGTGGAGTCTAATAATTTAACATCTGTAGATTAGAACCTGTTAACGACTCTCACCACCCGACTGGCGAATCAGTCATATGAAAGAGCCGGAAAGCGAAGGATTGATATTACGACTTTGAAGTTGCCAATATATTCGATTTTCGAACTCTTGATACCCGACACGACTACCAACTTGCTGGACACCATCGGATTGAAGTGAAGAACCTAGTGGTTCGACACACGATTCGCCGTCATCGTTCACTTCTTTCTTTGTACGGTGACGGCGAATTTTCTACGCGCTGAATCGGAATATGGTCCATCCCCGTTCGCTTGACACGGATTTCAAGTGCAATTGCTCGTCTCGCCAGTAATGGCATCTCGGCCGTACTTTTGCATGATCGAGCCCCATTCTTCAGCCGTAAGCTGTGTCGCCGAGTCAACCAGCATGATCGGAATCTCGTTCACAATGTCATAGCGCAGACGGCAGCCCGGCTCGACGCAGACGATCCCATCACCGTCGACTACTAATTTTGACTTCGAGTTGGGGCAGACCCAAACGTCTTCTAGTACCGACAGATCAAATGTCATCATTATTACCTGTTGTGAAGAAAATCGAGTAACGAACGATGTGTTCGACACAGCGATATTGTCGAAGCCATTTGGCTGAGTTGCAAGCGGACGCTCAGATATTGATTGTTGAGTTGGCTATGCGACATCCCAAACAATCGGGTTGCCATTGACCTGATAGACCGTTTCTCGCATCATTTCCCGATTCCCGTTCTCGTCAATGACCCATTCTGTATTCAGACAGTCCGTACTATGTGCGGCAGTACACAAAACCGGTTCGAACGCGACCGGCTCAAGAAGCTCGAAAAGATCGAAGCCTTGGGACTTGATCCTTGGGGGCAGCGGTTTGACGGGCATATTGCGGTTGCCAAGGCACGCCCAATGTGCCCTGAGTTATCAGGTGTGTTCGGCGAGCGAGTGCGCGTCACCGGGCGGATCATGCGGCGTCGTAAAGCAGGCAAGCTGCGTTTTTACGACATCAAAGATTGCTCGGGAACAATTCAACTATTGTTTTCCAGAGGCGATCTGCCGGAAGCCCAATGGGAATTGCTCTCGGCCATCGATTTGGGCGATTTGATCGGCATCGACGGCAAGCTATGGCGGACCGAGACGGGCGAGGTCTCGATCTTCGTTGAGAAGCTGACACTGCTATGTAAGTCGCTGGCTCAGCCGCCCGAAAAATTCCACGGAGCCCGTGATACGGAATTGTTGCTGCGGCAACGATACATTGATCTGATCTACAACGACGGCGTGCTGGAGCGCATGCTGACTCGAACAAAGGTGATCAATTCGATCCGGCAGACGCTAAGTCGCGAAGATTTCGTCGAAGTGGAAACTCCAATACTGCATGCCATTGCGGGCGGAGCGGCCGCTCGGCCATTCATTACGCATCACAACACACTCGACATCGACCTTCACATGCGGATTGCGCTGGAACTGCATTTGAAGCGATTGATGGTCGGTGGGATCGAACGTGTTTACGAGATCGGACGAGTCTTTCGCAATGAGGGCATCGACGCAACTCACAATCCGGAATTCACGATGCTCGAAGCCTATCAGGCGTACGGCAACTATGAGACAATGATGGAGCTGACTGAGGCGATCATAGTCGATGCTGTCAAGGCTTTGGACAAGACAATGGTATTTCCATGGGGCGAAGAGACCATTGACTTCACATCACCTTGGCCGCGCCGTACGTATGCCAACCTGTTTGCGGAATTCGCTCGATGCGATTTGCATGACGAAGCGGCGGTCAAGGAAGTGGCCCACCAACACGCGATTGAAACTGAAGGCGTCCATCCCGATGTGATCGTTAATGAAGTCTTTGAGGCGACCGTTGAAGACAACCTGCAAGGCCCTTTGTTTGTAATCGATTACCCGTCCTCGATCTGTCCGCTGACGAAGCGCAAAGCGGATGATCCAACGGTTGCCGAACGGTTCGAGTTGTTTATTCGGGGAATGGAACTGGCGAACGCGTACACCGAACTGAACGACCCGCGGCTACAGGAGAAATTGTTCCGCACGCAATTGGCTGGACTGCCGGAAGAGGATTCTATGGCGCGTATGGACGAAGATTTCATCCAAGCGCTGAAAGTCGGTATGCCGCCGGCCGGTGGGTTGGGCATTGGCATTGACCGATTGATGATGCTGTTAACCAACAGCCGCAGTATTCGCGACGTGATTTTCTTCCCGCTGTTACGGCCGTCATCGTCAGACGCTGCAGACCACAAGCCATCATGATAGTGGTTTAGCTGCAAGGAAACTCGATCACATCTGATCTCCTCAACCAATCAAACGCCAAGGGACTGGCACAATGTACAAAAGTCTGCTTTGCCTGCGATATTTGCGAACACGTTACATTGCTCTGGCGAGCATCATTAGCGTGATGCTGGGTGTAGCCACAATGATTGTGGTGAACAGCGTAATGGCTGGATTCAGCACTGAAATGAGGGACCGCATTCATGGGATCCTGGCTGATGTGATCATCGAGACGAACAGTCTGGACGGCGTGGACCATCCCGAGCGATGGATGACGATCGCTCGTAACGCGGCGCCTGAACACATCAAAGCCATGACCGCCACAGTCGAAGTCTACGGCATGGTGAGTTTTCAGTGGAACGGACATTGGATGACTCGGCCGATTACATTGATCGGCATTCAACCCGAAAGCAAATCAAAAGTTGGTCCGCTTGTCGACAATTTGGAAAGCTATAACCCTGTGATGGACGGAGACGTCGTTGTCCGGACGGCGCTTCGTTCGCGCGATGAACCCCCTGGATGGGAATTGACCGAGCCGGCAATGGCTTATCTGAAAGACAAGATCGAAAGGGAAGAACAATTTCGCGAACAGTTGAATAACATTCGACGGTCCGCTGAAGCTCCGACTGAGTCGCGCAGTCCATTTGATCTCAGGTCATCTAGTTTTCCGCGAGGCGGGGGTGCGAATTCCCAAGACAACGAAGCAATCGGAATGACCGCAAGCACCAAGGAGTTAATTCGCAAGAATCCGGTCGACGAAAGGGGACCGTTTCACAAAGATCATCTTGACACGGAATCGCCGGTCGGATCCGAGTTTCCCTTTTCACCTGTCGTTTCAAAAGTGGATCTCGAACAGGAAGAAGCGATTTGGCCTGCTCGCGTCTACGTCGGTTCCGGATTGATCGAGTTTCAGTTTGAAGACAAACTAGGGAAAAAGATTCGCGTCCAGCGAATGATCCAACCCGGCGATGAAATCAAGATCAGCACGGTCAGCGCCGGTCGCCCGCCCGAAGCCCGACACTTCAACGCAACCGTCGTTGATGTTTTTAAGAGCGGAATGAGCGAATATGATTCAAACTTAATTTTTTGCAATTTGGAGTATCTGCAAGAGATTCGTGGAATGATCGCCCCAGAAACGGGAGTTCGCTCGGTTACGTCTATCCAGATCAAACTGAAGGACTACACGCTTTCTAAGGAAGTGGTTAGGCAGTTAAAAGCCGTATTTCCGCCGAGATTGTTTACTGTGCGGACCTGGGAACAAAAGCAGGGACCGTTGCTGGCCGCTGTCGAGATCGAAACGGCCATCCTGAACGTGCTGTTATTTCTGATCATTGCGGTGGCCGGGTTTGGCATTCTGGCGATCTTCTACATGATCGTGGTTGAGAAGACGCGAGATATTGGCATCTTGAAAGCTTTGGGAGCCAGCTCGCGCGGCGTGATGACAATCTTCTTGTCATACGGTTTGGCCTTGGGCATTGTCGGCAGCGGTGTCGGCGTCGCACTGGGTTTGCTGTTCGTGTATTACATCAATGAAATCGAAGACTTCTTAACGGTAATCATCGGGCGAAAGGTCTTTGATGAGGCTATTTACTATTTCCCTGCGATCCCCACCTTTGTCAATCCGATGACGGTGATTTGGGTTGCGGTAGGCGCGATGGCGATTGCCGTATTGGCTAGCATCCTTCCTGCACGCCGAGCTGCTCAGTTGCATCCAGTGGAAGCATTGAGGTATGAGTGAGATGAGGATCGGAAGTCAAGAATCGAGAGTTGCAAGCTGTCTTTGGTGAATCAGGAGACTTTCATGAGAGGGACAATTTCCACGTCGAGAACGCACATTTCCGCCGTCGCGTTGGAAAAAGCGTACCTTAAGGGACAACACAAGATTCCGGTCTTGCAGGGCGTGGAGATTGACGTCCGGAAGGGCGAGTTTGTGTCGATTGTCGGGCAATCGGGTTCTGGAAAAAGCACACTGTTGCAATTGTTGGGACTGTTGGATTCGCCCAGCGTTGGTGAGATTCGTCTGGAAGGCGAACGCATCGACGACTTGCCCACGAGCACGCGCGACAAATTGCGGAATCGTGTGTTTGGATTCATTTTTCAGTTCTATCATCTTCTGCCCGAGTTGAATCTGTTAGAAAATGTCTTGGCGCCATTAATGATTCGACATTCCACAATGGCCTATTGGAAGCACCGTCGAGTCTACCGCGAATTGGCATGCGACATTATCGCCAAAGTCGGGCTGACGCATCGGATCAAGCACAAGCCATCTGAACTTTCGGGCGGAGAAATGCAGCGAGCGGCTATCGCGCGGGCATTGGTCGCTAAACCAGAGATCCTGTTGGCTGACGAACCGACTGGCAACCTCGATAACCGCACCGGAACGGAAATCATACAACTGTTGGCTACCTTGAACGACCAGGAACATCTCACTATTATCATGGTTACCCATGATCGTTTGATCGCCAATCAATCGCATCGAAGTGTCTGCCTGAGCGACGGCCGCATCAAAGCACTTGAGGAAGCCGCATAAGGCCGTGACGGGGCGAGGGGGAAACGCGGACAATTCTCATAATTGCCGCGCTTCCCCCTCGCTACGTTTCTGGTTCTGGCAATCCGAATTCCCTCAGTTCTGGCGGCGCCTGAATGTCACAGGTTTACATCAACGGATCGTTCGTCGAGCAAGACGAGGCCAAGATCAGCGTCTATGATCACGGCCTACTGTACGGTGACGGAGTCTTTGAAGGCATCCGCGTGTATGACGGAAAAATCTTCTTACTCAAAGAACACGTTGGTCGTCTGTTTGAAAGCGCAAACGCCATTCGCCTGGAAGTCCCCATCGGACCGGATCAGATGATCAAGGCCGTTGAGGAAACCGTGGTATTGAACGAAATCGGTGATGGTTACGTACGATTAATTGTGACGCGCGGAACCGGAACGCTCGGCCTCGATATTCGCAAAACCAGCCAACCACAAGTCATTATTATCGCCGACACAATTACGCTGTACCCGCCTGAGGTGTACGAGCACGGCATGCAGTTGGTCACGGCCAGCACAATCCGCAATCATCCCGGCGCATTGAATCCGCGGATCAAATCGCTGAACTACCTGAACAACATTCTTGCAAAAATTGAAAGCACCGATGCGGGCGCGGTGGAAGCGCTGATGATTAATCACAAGGGTGAAGTTGCCGAGTGCACGGGCGACAACATCTTTATTGTCAAAGACGGCGTCATCAAAACACCTTCGCCAGATGCAGGTATTTTAGAGGGGCTTACTCGGAATACCACGATCCGACTGGCACGCGAAGCCGGTTACACGGTCTTCGAGACAACGCTGAGCCGGCACGATATTTATGTATCCCACGAATGTTTCCTGACAGGGACAGCCGCCGAAGTTATTTCCGTTGTCAGCCTAGACGGTCGACAAATCGGTAATGGAAAACCAGGACGGATCACTAATGAATTGCGCCGTCGATTCCAAAAACTCACCCGGCGCGGCGCATAAAGCGGTCGAGCTGCAACGAAGTTGTATTACTTGATTCAAGTGGTCGAATTCTCGTTTTCTGCGCAAAATTTCAAACAAAAAATGTCGATGCGTCATTTGTTCCCAATGGAGTTCAATTAGCGGAAAGTCGTTTGATGGCAAAAGTATGTAATCGGAGACTAGGGTGGTTTGCCCGGCCCATTTTGGTCAAAGCGAGGTTAGGTCCGTTGATAAATGAAGCAGTGAAACTGTTTTCATGTTGGGAGACAGAAGTGATGAGTTTTCGTAAACATTTCTTGTTTGGCTTGTGTGTTTGTTATGCGTCGGTCGTTGTTGCGCCATATCGATTGCCTGCATATGGTCTGGCAACCGCTGAACAAAATGCAGCAAACGGTACTAAACCGATCAGCAAGGACGCTCTGGCCGAATTCAATTCGCTGATTGGTGGCTGGCGCGGTGTCGGTCAGCCGAAGCGAGGGTCTGCCAAAGGAGCGTGGCGTGAGAAAGCTGGATGGGTCTGGGACTTCAAAAAGAATTCAGTCGCAATTCAATACAAGATTGAAAATGGCAAGGTGCTAGAATCGGGCTGCTTAACTTATGACCCGCAGCACAAGGTCTACATTTTTCAGGGAAAGTTTGCGGACAAGTCTGAACGTCACTACTCGGGACAACTGTCGAAAAATAAGCTCGTCCTAGAGTCGAAGCCTGACAAAAAAAACGACGTCTACCGGATGACGATCACACGGTTAAACGATAAGCGAACGCTGGTGCTGCACGAAAAGCGTCGGGCGTCTCAAAGCTACTATACTCGAGTGGCGGAAGTCGGATACACTCGTATAGGTACAAGCTTGGCGGTATCCGATGCGACCGGACCGGAATGCATCGTGACTGGTGGCACGGCGAACAGCAGCATTGTCTATAAGGGCATTACGTATTACGTTTGTTGCAGTGGCTGCCGGGACGCGTTTGTTGACGATCCAGAAGGCATTCTGGCAGAAGCGAAAAAGCGGGCTGCTGAAACAAGGAAGAAAGTTACAAGTAAGAAGAAATTGTAGAGTGGCCCGCAGCCAAATTGAGTCATGTCAAGCGGCCAGGAATCAAGAGCGTTATTTCTTTGCGACCTGTTAATCAGTCACTGTCGGCAAACGGATTTCTAGCTCCGTCCAGACGACTGGGTGATCTGACGCAGTCGTCGAAGTGAATTCTGCGGCAACACACCGTAGACCACGCGTGAAAATCCAATCAATCCGATCTTTTGGGAGGCAGATCTTGCTGCCTTGCGCTGCAGCGTCGTTCACACCGGGAACGGCGAGCAAACGTCGAATCAGCGGATCCGAGGCCGTTGTATTCAAATCTCCCATCAAGATCGCTGGTTCGGCAAGCGAAAGAAACAAGCTGACAGCGGCCTGCAACTGACATTTTCGGTCTTTTACCCGATCGATGTGTGTCGTCACGACGTGGACAGTTTTCCCTTGGTGTCGAAAACTGGCCAGGACAATATTCCGAAACTTCTTATCCTGTGTTCCAAGCAATGGAATTCGTTGGACGTTTGTCAATGCGACGCGCGTTAGCACGCCGTTGCCGAAGTGATCGTGCCACCAACGTCGTTCGGTTGGCACGAAGAACGCTTGCATGTGCAGTCGTCGTCCCAAAGCATCCGCTTGGTTCCGGCGTAATCCACGCCAGTCCCCATGCACTTCGTTCAATCCCACCAGATCGAGGTCTTGTAGACAGAAGGCGATATGCTTGAGATCGCACCGTGCGTCCGTGCCTTTGCCGCCGTGAATGTTAAACGTTCCGATGCGAAAGGTTCTTCCAGGCAACATTTGGTGTGTGACGTGGCCGTTCACGGTGAGAGGTTTCGTTGGATCCGCTGGCGTGATTCTGGAACCGTTCCAGATCAACAGACTAACGCCGATTAGCAGAAGAATTCTGGTCGAGAAACGGGACTTCTGCCGCGGCATTTCGTCCGAATGATGACGGACCGGTTGCGACGAATTGCCTGCTCGGCTGAGACCTGTCGCGAATGCCTGCATGTCTTTTCCCGAGCCAGCAGAATGAATAGCTTTGTCGCTTAAGTCAATCGGCTGGCGGTTTTATGGGATTCTACTTAGCCAGTCAATCCGACTCATCGACGACTCGGTGAACTATGGGGCAACTTTTCCAACCCGCCACGCATCACCTCATCTGGCAGTATGGAAACCTGTTCCTTGGACGAAGACAATCGTCCGAGAACCAAAGCAGGTCTCCCATCAGGTCCCTTGTGCGGAGCAGCGCCGATTGATGACGTCATTTTCTTTAGAATTCGTAAGGTTCCAACCGTCGACAAGTCAGCAGCATTTCCTGTATCGGTCACGATGAGCAGTTCGTTGTCGCGGTTCAAGCGAGCTCGAAGTTCGTCAACCGATTCGATCCGATAGACGGGATCGCCCAGATAGAAAACAATTGGCGCTTTGCCCTGACGATAGACACAGATATCTCGGCCGGATAAACCGTTACTGCGAATCGATTGACCGAATCGTGCTGCGGTCATTCGGTAGTCTCGGCCGGGTAACAACCATCCGACCACAGCCATATAGCATAACACGAAGGTCAGAATGGCTCCGCAACCGGCGGTTAATGGTCGATTGGCGACAAGCAGCCAAGTCGTCGCAAACGTTCCCACTGCAAACAATGAAACAACAAACAATGTCGCATCGCTTAAGTACGTCCAATTATTGACTACAACAAACCAGGTCGTTGCTCCAATAGCCATGACGGTCAACATGCTGCCGACAGCTGCATGCCATCGCAGTATGGGCTGTTTTTGTCGGACGCGTTCGATACACGCCACCAATGATCGGCTGACGAGGACCGATAGCACGGGTAGCACCGGCAGAATATAGTTACGATGTTTTCCAGCCGAAATCGTGCAAATCGCGAATTGGGTGCAGAACCAGACCCATAGAAATCGCTCGTGCGCGTCGCATTGTTTCCACGCGCGACGCCAACTGTCGGGAACCGCGTGAATGGCGAATGGGCTCCAAGGCAACATCAGCACGAACGTATGAGGAATAAAAAACCAGACTGGCTCGGAACCGATTTCACCTGTGGCGCGTCCCACAGTTTGCTGCATCCAGATCTGCCAAGCATCGGGGATGTGCTGTAAGACCAGGTAAGGCCAGGTCACAACTGATACCGTAAGTAGCATCAATCCGATTGGATTTGCCAGATGAAGAAGCGATCGGAACCGTCGTTCGATCAAGAAATAGACGATGCACGGAGTCAGAACCATGGCCGTAGCGAAATGAAACTTCGCCATCCAAGCCACTGACAGTACAACATAAATAGCCACCCATCGCCAAAACGCTTTCAGTCGCATTTCGGTGCGATTGTGTCCGGAAATCAAAATCATGGCCAACGTGGTGAGCAGACACAGGAACATGTCGACTTCCGCTTTGCGGCCATATTCCATCGTCCAGACAGACGTGAGTTGGACCAGGGCCGCCGCGAGACCAACATTACGCCCGTAAATTCGAGTTGCCCACATTGCGACCAGGATTGCCAACACGATTGCGGAAACGGCAGCTGGCAGCCTGACGACCCACTCGTGGAAACCGCCGAATAGCCAAGCCGCGGTGGCGACGAGCCAGTACCCGAACGGCGGTTTCTCGAGGCGAGGAATGCCGCCATAGGAAGGAACGATCCAATTGCCGCTTTGCAGCATTTCTCGCGCGGGAACGACAGCGTATGCTTCGTGTGAGCCCAAGGTGCGGCAATCACCTAGCTTGAAGAATATCACGATGCTGCCGACGATGGCCACGGCGGCGACCATCAGCTGCCACCTTTGTTGCGTCGAGCACCCCTGCTGTGGAATTATGTCCGGATTACGCCGCTCTGCGGATTGAGTTGTCTTTGGGAACTGTCTGAGCATGTGTGGTCTGAATGTGATATGGCTTGCGGTCTGAGATTGCGTTGTAGAGGTCGGAAAGGATTTCGAGGATAAAGCCGAGCGACATAAATCCCAGCGACGACAGAAAGATCACGATCGTGGCGATGAAGGGTGGACGGCTGCCCATGTCGACGTCATACACAAACTTGTCGTACAGCAACCACGACAGAACGGCCGAGCCAAACAGCAGCAGCCATAAGCTGATGCGTCCAAACAGGTACAGAGGCCGCGATTTGAACGACAACTGAAACCACAGCAACAGGATATCGAGCAATACGTCTAAGCTGCGTCCGATACCATAATGGCTTCTTCCGGCACTGCGTGGTGGAAATGATACGACCACTTCCGACAGTCTACCACCCATTGTGTGAATCAATGCAGGTAACAATCGATGTTGTCCGGCACGCAGATGCAATTGTCGAGCGATGTCACCGTACAAGCACTTGAAGCCGCCCATGTCACGTATTTGGCAACCGGTGGTGGCTCGCAGCACAAAATTCGCGATCAAACTAGGCAAACGACGAAACCAGAAGCTTTCAGAACGCTGTCTGCGCCAGCCGGATACTAATTCATAGCCTTTGCGGATTTCGTTGATCAATAGGGGGATTTCTTCAGGAACATTCTGCAGATCTCCGTCCATGACAACGACGTATTTTCCAACACTGTGTTGAATGCCCGCATACAGGGCAGCACTTTGGCCACAGTTGCGAGTCAATGGTAGCGGTCGCAAATTGGGATACGATTTACTCAGCTCATGCAAGATGTCAACGGTCCCGTCAGTCGATCCATCGTCAACAACAATGATTTCATAACTGCTGGCGATCTGTTCCAAGACGGAGTCAACACGTGAGCAAAACTCGCGCACGCACAACGCTTCGTTGCACATCGGAGTCACAACGCTTATTTCAACAGATGGACGGACAGATGAGTTCATCGAAAGAGCATCTAAACGGCGGTCGTTCGGCACGGAATCTATCGGGGCCCCACTTTGACAATACACCGCAGACGTCTTAGCGACTCGCGGTGAAGAGCGGAAGTGTCACAGATTTTCCGTGTGAGGTCCAGATGGAATTCTTGACCTGTTCTACTTGTTCGCTCTGAGAGGTTGTTGATGTCGCACCTAGTCGGAATGCAAGGCGTATTTTGCAATGGGCGACGACGCGTTCAATCCAACATCACTCCTAGAAAAGTCCTTTTGGTGTGTGCGTCTCGAATCTTGGCAGCAATTTGATTCAAGACCTGTTGCGCGCGTCGTTCACCATTATTAAGGGCATTTAAATGGGCAGTATTCATTTTGCTGTGTAACGTTACGACCATCTTTCGATACAACTCGTAGCTTCTCTGGGCTTGTTGAATACCATCGAATTCATGGCGAGGGACAATGAACTGCTTATGAACCTGCTCGAACCATTTTCTGGATCCCGCAGAACTGGTATCTCCAATATCGAACTCTTTGATACAACTACACAACCGCATGTCAGTATCTCTTAACCATCGCTTGGCGTCCAACCAGTCCTGTTTGTCTTTGTTGCTTGCATGCAAACGCTCTTCAGATGTTAAGTCTCTGTTCAAGCCCTTAAGTCGATTCGACGTATCTGCAAGCGTATTTCTAAGGTTTGCCAGTTCGTTTTGGATTTCCAGCGTTGTATTCCAATCGGCATCGATTCGCTCGAACACTTCCGAAATACATTCCACATCCTTAGCCGCACGGGGCATCACCTGTTGATTGGAGTTGTCGTTAGGAACATTTACACAGATAACGATGTTCGCATCCATTCCAGCTGCAGGTCTGGGGACGGCCTGTTCCAAAAGTGGAGTTGTTCCATTTGTCTCGTCATAAGCAACACCATAGAGTTGCACCATTGAAACGCACCTTGGATCAACACCGGCTGTTTGTAGGAGCATCCGTATCGTCAAGTGCTCAAGATTTGGGTAATTTTCCCAAGTCTCATCCGGAATTCTCACGACGAGACCTTGTGAGATGTTTTCCGGCTTGAACCACACCCAAATATAGTTGTGAGGGCAGTCAGCAAAGGACATCTGTTCCCACATTTGCGATGGAGAACGTTCGAAAAAGTCCGTTTGCGCATCAGAGGGAGCTGTATCACCCTGCGAATCAAATTGGCTCATAGATTGCATCTCTTGCAATAAGGACTCGACCTCAAATCGATTCGAAAATCCAAACCCTATGATTTATTTTACCCAGTATGATTTTGCCGATCTAGATCGAACGAGATGGCGCAATAGGAAAAGTTTTTGGTGACTTGGAAGTCACTGCTTGTTGGCTACACCTTTTAACGAGCAGTATCAGAAAGTAGAGCATCGTTGATTCAAGTAGATAAATCAGTGGCCAGTACCGCGGTAAGACTCGTGGAATCAATGCAATTCTCAGTTTCCGATCTGGTCCATATTGCGCTTCCAAATCTTGCAGGGGAAACAAAATTGTGAAAATAGTCAAGACGTCAAAAGCGAATGTCTAGAAGAAAAAAGTCAATAAGCGTGACACTGGTCGCCAGCCAACGTGTTGGAATTAAAGTAACCGAACATGTCACACGAACATGATTCGGTCTACAAGGTCACGGATTGACGGCGGTGGGCGGTGGCGTCCATGACGCTGTAGGATTATTTGCCGTGGACCGTCACGATTAGGGTCCGGCGTCGCGGTTTGATGTCGCACTCCAGGTGAAAGATTTGTTGCCAAGTTCCCAGCAATAGATTGCCCCTTTGGATCGGCACAGTCAATGACGGACCGAGCATTGTGGCTTGTAGATGTGAGTGTCCATTACCGTCGTGCCACGTGCGCTCATGGCCGTTGTTGCGATTAGGTGGCATCAGTCGATCCAGGATATCCGGTAAGTCGTCTTGTAAACCCGGTTCGAATTCGATCGTCCCAATCGCTGCAGTACTACCGACGTTGAAAACATGGACAGTTCCGGTTTGCACGCCCGATTTCGTGACGATGCTTTGTGTTTCGACCGTAATGTCGTGTATGTCGCGATGACCGTTTGTTTCTAGTTGAAGCTGTTTTTGAAAGACCATGACTGCCTCTATTGAGTTCGGGGTTACAGGTTGAAAGTTGTCAAGGCACGGCTTTACACAGTTGTGTGATCGGAATTTTTTCCACGCGAGGAGAAAATCCTGATAGCGGTCAGCGGACAATATCGAGACCGTGTTGAGTTGCGATTCGTGACGCGTTAACGTACGTGGTCCATGGTGCATTCAAAATTGTGGTATTTGCAATCGGTAAGTCGCCAAATCTGAACGAGTCGTCGCGGTACTTCATCATGGACAGTGGCGGATTAGCTCTTCTTGAGTTTCCGTTCAAAAGGAGTGCAGCAGCAATGAGCATGAGCCCATATGAGACAACAAATCATTTCTTGCAGCAGGCCTTCGACGTTCTGAAATTGGACGAGCGATTGGAGGTGCTATTGCGCATGCCCAGTCGCGAGCTACGAGTCGAGTTGCTGATTACTCTGGACGACGGTTCGTTGGGACATTTTATCGGCTATCGAATTCAACATGATAATTCACGCGGTCCGTTTAAGGGCGGCCTACGTTACCATCCGGAAGTTGATCTGGACGAGGTTCGTTCACTGGCCAGCTTGATGACCTGGAAAACAGCGCTGATTGGCGTTCCGTTCGGGGGGGCCAAAGGCGGCATTCAAGTTGATCCCAGTGGTCTCAGTGAGCGCGAACTCGAACGTTTGACGCGCGCTTTCGTCGGCCAGATTCACGAGTTTATCGGACCGGTCACTGATATCCCAGCTCCTGACATGAACACCAACGCCGGGGTCATGGCGTGGTTCTTCGACCAGTATACGCGAATCAACGGTTTCGCACCGGCAGTGGTGACTGGTAAGCCCGTCCACTTACACGGTTCGCTCGGTCGCGATGCGGCGACAGGGCGCGGATGCGTGTTTGCCACACGGGAAGTGTTGAGTTTTGAGGGTAAGAAAATTTCGGGGACTCGATTTGCCATTCAGGGTTTCGGCAATGTCGGCAGTTGGACGGCGAAATTGTTGCATGGGGCAGGAGGAAAAGTGGTCGCCGTGAGCGACGTCTGCGGTGGCATCTTCAACGGCGATGGGCTCGACTTCCCGTCTGTCGCCAAGTATGTCGAAGAGACCGGGAGCGTGGTCGGCTGCCCAGGGTCAGAACCAATCTCAAATGCAGACCTACTCATCTGCGATTGTGATGTTCTCATTCCGGCGGCAATTGGGCATGTTCTAACAAACGACAACGCCCGCGATGTGAAGGCACAATATGTGATCGAAGCGGCAAACGGGCCATGTACGGCTGAAGCTGACGAAATATTTCTCAGTCGCAACGTTCTTTGCGCACCCGACATTTTTGCTAATGCTGGCGGCGTGACGGTGAGCTATTTTGAGTGGGCCCAGAACATTCAAAAATACAAATGGTCAGAGAGAAAAGTCAATGATGAGTTGGAACAGCATATTGTCGCTGCACACACGAATCTTCGGCGAATGATGAACGTGTATAACATTCCCATGCGCACAGCCGCGTTCGCGTACGCAGTCAACAAAGTGAAGCAAGCAACAGAAGCTCGCGGATTGGAGTAGGCGACTCTTCACCATGGATCATTTGCTCGGAACCATCACGACATTTTTTCTGCGGACGACGGTAGCCCCATTCGCCGAAGAGTATTAGGCATAGGTGATCGAGACACGTAATTCCTGCAGTACCAAGCGATCTGCCATATGTCCTTCCGAGGGTGAGTCGAGTTTTATTTCAAACTGGTTGACTCCCTTTTGTAAGGCTCGGGTCTCAAATTC
>Ga0310123_10000137_pt1 | contig 63530 bp, 53 predicted proteins | sample CB6_AW_1057_MG_FD_203505 | JGI IMG/M metagenome (GOLD analysis project Ga0310123, IMG submission 203505) | Marine microbial communities from Western Arctic Ocean, Canada - CB6_AW_1057 | ecosystem: Environmental > Aquatic > Marine > Oceanic | place: Canada: Western Arctic Ocean | collected... | reverse complement strand
GGCATGGGCGGCGGCATGGGCGGCGGCATGGGTGGCGGCATGGGTGGGATGCCCGGCATGATGTGAACCGGCCGGACGACCACGTGGAAATAGACCAACAAACACCGAAGTTGCCCGGAAACCGACCGGGCACGAGACAACCGGGAGTGAAGTAGAGATGAAGCTGAAACCGTTGGACGATCGAGTTGTTGTCGAACCTCTCAGCGCCGAGGAAACCACCGCCGGCGGGATTGTGCTGCCCGACGCAGCCCAGGAGAAGCCCCAGCGGGGCACCGTGGTCGCCGTTGGCCCCGGCCGCCTGCTGGAAAGCGGCGAGCGTGCCGCCGTGGGCGTGGTCATCGGTGACGAGGTGCTCTTTGGCAAGTTCGGGGGCGCCGACATCGAGGTCGATGGTTGCGAAGTGAAGATTCTCCGAGAGAGCGACATCTTGGCCAAGGTCGTCTGACGACCCGGGCCGTACCCCCCAGGACCCTCTTCTGTAGACCTAGCGGAACATCCCCCCGGGCCGCCGTGCCCGGGCCATTCCAGGAGCCAGTACCCGTGGCCAAGCAACTGCTGTTCGAACATTCCGCCCGCATCAAGCTGCAGAAGGGCGTCGACCAACTTGCCGACGCCGTCGCCGTGACGATGGGGCCGACCGGTCGCAACGTGATCATCGACAAGAACTTCGGCAACCCCGTCGTGACCAAGGACGGCGTGACGGTCAGCAAGGAGATCGAGCTCGAAGACCCGTACGAGAACATGGGTGCGAAGCTGGTCAACGAGGTCGCGACCAAGACCAGTGACGTTGCCGGCGACGGCACGACCACCGCCACGGTGCTCGCCCGGGCCATCTTCGAAGAGGGCCTCCGCAGCCTCTCGCTGGGTGCCAATCCGATGATCGTCCGTCGCGGGATCGACAAGGCTGTCGAGGCCGCACTGGGCAAGCTCCGTGAACTGGCCAGGCCGGTCACCTCCAAGACAGAGATCGAGCAGGTCGGAGCCATCTCGGCCAACAACGACGCCAAAGTCGGCCAGCTGATCGCCGAAGCCATGGAGAATGTCGGCCGCGACGGGGTGATCACCGTCGAGGAGGGCAAGGGCAGCGAGACGACGCTCGAGCTGACCGAGGGCATGCAGTTCGACAAGGGCTTCAACTCGCCCTACTTCGTCACTCATCCCGAGGAGATGAAGTGCATCCTGGAGGACTGTTACATCCTGATCCACGAGAAGAAGATCTCGGGACTCCGCGACCTGATCCCGGTCCTGGAAATGGTCGCCCAGGCGGGCAAGCCCCTGCTGATCATCGCCGAGGACGTCGATGGCGAGGCGTTGACGGCGCTGGTCGTCAACAAGCTTCGAGGCGTCCTGCCGGTCTGTGCGGTCAAGGCTCCCGGTTTCGGTGACCGCCGCAAGAACATGCTCGGTGACATCGCCGTATTGACCGGCGGCACCCTGCTCTCCGAAGACCTCGGCGTGAAACTCGAAAACACCGAGATCAGCGCCCTGGGGCACTGCAAGAAGGTCGAGGTCACCAAGGACTCGTGCACCCTGATCGAGGGAGCCGGAGACGCCGACGAGATCGTCTCGCGGGTCGGGCAGATCAAGACCCAGATCGAGAATACCGAGAGCGAGTACGATCGTGAGAAGTTCCAGGAGCGGTTGGCCAAGATGACCGGTGGAGTCGCCATCATCTCGGTCGGGGCCGCTACCGAAACCGAGATGAAGCAGACCAAGGCCCGGATGGAGGATGCCCTGCACGCGACCCGTGCCAGCGTCGAGGAAGGCATCCTGCCCGGAGGTGGTGTCGCCTTGTTGCGGACCATCGACACGGTCAAGGCGGTCAAGGCCAAGGGGGACGAGAAGATCGGTGTCGCGATCGTCGCCCGGGCGCTGGAGGCTCCGATTCGGCAGATTGTAGAGAACTGCGGCAAAGACGGCTCGGTGGTGGCTGACGAGGTTCGGGGACAGAGGGTCAACGTCGGCTATGACGTCGAGACCGGCGGATTCGTCGACATGTACGAACGCGGCGTGATCGACCCGGCCAAGGTGGTCACCAGTGCCCTGTCCAATGCCGCTTCGATCGCCGGGCTGATGCTGACCACCGAGGTCCTGGTCACCCGCACCGACGACCTCGAGGGTGGCGAGAAACCGAAGGTGGAAGGAGCGATTCGCTGAGCGAACCGCTTCACCCAACGTGATCACCCCACGGGCCACCTCCTTGAAACCAGGGGGTGGCTCGTTTCTTTGACCCCACTCATCAAGACGTTCCCCCTGTTTCCTCTCGATTCTCTTCCCATTTGACCTCTTCATGCCCGAGAAACGCGACTACTACGAGGTCCTCGGCGTGGCGCAGGACGCCAACGCGGCGGAGATCAAGAAGTCGTACAAGAAGATCGCGCTGAAGAACCATCCCGACCGCAACCCCGACGACGAGTCGGCGGTCGATAGGTTCAAGGAGGCGGCCGAGTCGTTCGAGGTGCTCAGCAACCCGGACAAGCGGACCCGTTACGACCGCTTCGGTCACGCCGGGCTGCAGGGAGGCGGTCGCGGTCACCAGCCGGGGTTCAGCGACGTCGGCGACATCTTCAGCATGTTCGGCGACATCTTCGAAGGCTTTGGGCTCGGCGGTCGCCAGTCCGGCGGTCGGCGGCCTCGCCGAGGCAACCACCTGCAGACCGGGCTGGCGATCGATCTGCCCGACGCGGCCTCCGGGTGCACGAGGACCATCGAGATGTCCCGACACGAATCGTGTGACACCTGCAGCGGCAGCGGTGCGCGGCCGGGCAGTTCGGTCGAATCGTGCGACTACTGCGGAGGACACGGACGCGTCGTGCAGTCGCAGGGCATCTTCAGTGTTCAGACCACCTGCCCGGCCTGTCGCGGCGAGGGGCAGATCATCCGCGACAAGTGCGACGGGTGCGGGGGCGAGGGGCGGGTGCCCCGTTCGGTTACGCTCGAAGTCAAGGTCCCGGCCGGGATCGATTCGGGAATGAGACTCTGCCTGCGGGGCGAGGGTGAGTCGGGCGGACTGGGCGGCCCCCGCGGAGACCTTTACGTCGATATCGAGGTCCGAGATCACCGGCTGTTCCGACGCGAAGGACCTCACCTGATCTGCCAGGTTCCGATCACCTTCACCCAGGCGGCGCTGGGAGCCGAGATCGACATCCCCGTGCTCGAGGGTCGCCATTCCCTCGAGGTCCCTTCGGGCACGCAGCCGGGACATGTCTTCCAGATCCGCGGCGGCGGAATGCCCAACCCTCGCGGTGGACGGGCCGGAGACCTGATGGTCGAAGTGCAGGTCGAGGTGCCCCAGGAACTCGGCGATGAGCAGGAGGAACTGCTACGGCAACTGGCTGAAATCGAACAGGCCAACGTCTCGCCTCACCGCAAGTCCTTCCTCGACACGTTGATGGACTGGTTCTCCTCCGAGGACGACAATTGAGCCGGACCGGAACCGCCGTCAGATTTCCGTTTCTGCCACCAACCTCATAGACTCCAACAGACAAAGCCATGACCGACCAGACACGCGACGAATTTGAGGCCGATCAGCCGTCCGAGGACGTTCCGAACGAGGAGTCGGCTGAGGATTCGGCTGAAGAGTCGGCTGAGGATTCGGCTGAGGATTCGGCTGAGGATTCGGCTGAGGATTCGGCTGAGGATTCGGCTGAGGATTCGGCTGAGGATTCGCCGTCCGACGTCGACCCGCAGGCCGAAGCGATCGGTGAGGCGCTGGCCGAGCTGTCTCTGGACGAACAGCTCGAGGCGACCCGCGTCGAGCGCGACGAGAACTTCCAGAAGTGGCAGAGGGCGTTGGCCGATCTGGACAACTTCCGCCGCCGGTCTCAGCGTGAGATGGGCGAGGCGCGGACTTACCAGGCTCTGCCCCTGGCCCGCGATCTGCTTCCCGGGCTCGACAACCTGCAGAGGGCCATCCAGGCGGCCGAATCAAACGAGGCCGCGGCCGACCTGGTCGCCGGCGTCCGCATGGTCGTCGAACAGGTCGTCGCGGTCCTGGCCCAGCACGGTGTCGTGCCGATTCCCGTCGTCGGAGAGGTGTTCGATCCGGCCGTGCACGAGGCGATCCAGCAGATGGTCAGCGACGAACACGAACCGATGACGGTGATCGAGGAGGTCGAAGCGGGTTTTCGACTTGGGGAACGGCTGGTGCGACCGGCCAAGGTGATCGTGGCGATGGCGGCGGCGGAGACGACCGCTGATGGCGAGCAGGTGGTCGAGCCTGACGACGAGGCTGGCCAGACGAGCGAGGAGAACTGATGCCGACCTATGACTACGAGTGCGGCGAGTGTGGCCACCGCTGGGAACTGTTCCAGCCGATGAGCGAGAATCCGAAACGGAAGTGCCCCGGCTGCGGGAGGTTGAAGGCCCGTCGGCTGATCGGACCCGGCGCGGGCATCATCTTCAAGGGCTCGGGCTTCTACCAGACCGACTACCGCAGCCAGTCCTACAAGGACGCCGCCAAGGCGGACAAGCAGGCCGAGAAGTCCGCCTCCGAAAAGTCGTCCGAGAGCAGCAGTTCAAAGTCCGAGGCGAAGTCCGACACCAAATCCGATTCGAAGCCCTCGTCCGGATCGGCAGATTCCAAGTAGCCGAATCGGTGAGATTCGGGGCGGCGCCGGGTCGCACGTGGCGTCTCATGACCTGGTCCGGATGGCTGGATCGTACAAGTCGATGCGGGCTATGGGTAGAATCGGTGACATGGTCATCCGCCCGATCCTCGTCGTGCTGCTGCTCGCCGGAGCCGTCGTCTCGGCCGAACCCGACGATGCCGGGGCTCCGCACTGGGCCTACCGCCCGGTTGAGGTCGTTGCACCGCCCGAGGTGCCTCACCCCCTGAGGGTGGCCAATCCGATCGACCGCTTCGTGCAGCATCGGCTCGCGACATTGCGGATCGATCCGGCCCCGGTGGCTGACCGCTCCACGTTGATCCGCCGCGTGACGCTCGATTTGACCGGGCTGTTGCCCGAGACGTCGGAGGTGTCCCGCTTTCTGACCGATCGCCGACCGGGAGCCTGGGACCGCGTCGTTGACCGGTTGTTGGCGAGTCCGCATTACGGCGAGCACTTCACCCGCGAGTGGATGGATCTCACGCACTACGCCGACAGCGACGGTTACCTGACCGACCAGTTGAGGCCGGTCGCCTGGCGGTACCGCCAGTGGCTGGTCGAACAGCTCAACGCCGATACGCCCTTCGACGTGCTGACCCTGCGGCAGCTGGCCGGCGACCTGTTGCCCGGAGCGACACTCGAGGATCGGCTCGGAACCGGGTTCCTCCGCCAGACACTCAGCAACCGAGAGGGCGGGGCTGACCCCGAGGAGTTCCGCGTCAAGCAGATCGTTGACCGGACCGAGATGGTTGCAGCGACCTGGCTGGGACTGACGGTCGGATGTGCCCGGTGCCATGACCACAAGTACGACCGGGTTTCGCAGCGGGAGTTCTACGGGCTGTACGCGTTTCTGAACACCGCCGACGAGGTCAACATCTATGCCCCCCTGGCCGGCCAGGCCGGTCCGTTCGAGAAGGCCCTGGCCGAATACAATCGCAAGCGGGACGAGTTGCTGAAACCGATCGCCGACGAATTGGTCCTGCTGCAGGCCCGCTGGGAGGCTCGGTTGCTCGAGGCCGCGGCCCGACCCGGCCGCGACTTCCGCTGGGACCGGCGATGGGAGGTGCTGGGGTTGGTCTGGGGCGGGCAACTTGGCGAGGGGCAACTGGAGGGCTGGGAGATCGTCAAGCGAGACCGGCACCTGCGGACCCGTGACGAATCCGACCGGCTGCTGCTGTACTTCCTCTCGCACGGCGAACTGATCGACCCGGCGAAGTTCAAGTCGCTGAAGCTGGGAGAGATCCACAGCAAGCTCTCGGCCCTGCGGTCGAAAGTGCCCTGGCCGACGCGGGCACCGGTGATGCAGGAAGCGTCGATTCCCCGTCAGGCATTCGTCCACCAGCGGGGAGATTTCCGAGTGCGTGGCGAGCCGGTCGATGCGGTTCCCCCGGCCGTATTGCCGAAGGTGGCCGACGGCAACCTCCGCAACCGGCTCGCCCTGGCCACCTGGCTCGTCTCCGACCGTCACCCCCTGACCTCGCGGGTTGTCGTCAACCGCATGTGGCAGCATTTCTTCGGCACCGGCCTGGTCCGCTCCTCGGACGACTTCGGCGTCCGAGGCGAGCGGCCGTCTCATCCTCGACTGCTCGATTGGCTGTCGGCCGAGTTCCGTGACCGCGGCTGGTCGATCAAGCGGATGCATCGCCTGATCGTCACCAGCACGACCTACTGCCAGTCGTCTCGTCGCCGCCCTGAGATCGAGAAGAGGGATCCGTCCAACCGGCTCCTGGCGCGGCAGCGACCGCTGAGGGTTTCGGCCGAGGTGATCCGCGACACGGCCCTGCAGGTTGCGGGCCTGTTGAGCCGTCGAGTGGGCGGTGCCAGTGTCCGGCCACCCCAGCCGGCCAGCGTGACCAGCGAGGCGTACGGGAACAGCTGGAAGACCGGTACCGGGTCCGATCGTTACCGGCGTGCGGTCTACACGTTCATACAGCGGACGACTCCCTTCGCCCAGGGCAAGATCTTCGACGCCCCCAGTCCGGGCAAGATCTGCACTCATCGTGAACGCTCCAACACCCCGTTGCAGGCCCTGACCCTGCTCAACGACCCGGTGTTCTTTGAATGTGCCCAGTCCCTGGCCGCCCGGACACTCGGGCCGAAATGGATCGACGACACCGCTCGCCTGCATCGGTTGGTGTGGCGGTGCCTGGGACGCAAAGCTGACGTGGCCGAACTGGAACGGCTCAACGCCTTCCTGGTGGACCAGCGACGGGTCTTCTCGACCGGTGAGGCGGCCGAATCGGCCGGCCGTGTGGCCGGAGTCGCCGCCCGGCACACGGCACCCGACGAGGCGGCGGCGTGGGTCGTCACCGCCAGCGTTGTCATGAATCTCCACGAGTTCATCACCCGTGACTGAAACCGTTTCTCCGGAATCCCTGTCCCGTTCGCTGGACCGTCGTCTGTTCCTGCAGCAGACCGCCTGCGGGCTGGGCACCGTTGCGCTGGGACAACTGTTGTCCCGTGACGGCCTCGGGGCCCCGACATCTCCGGCCGCCTCGGGCCGTCCTCACCCGCTGGCGCCCCGGCAGCCCCATTTCGCCCCCCGGGCTCGCAACGTCATCTTCATCTTCATGGCCGGGGCTCCCAGCCAGCTGGACCTCTTTGATCCCAAGCCCGAGATGCGTCACCTGCACGGGCAACCGGTCCCCGACTCGTTCCTGAACGGGCTCGAGGATCCCCTGATCAAGGGCAGTGCGATCGTCTTCGCCTCGCCCCGGACATTCCGCCGCTACGGGGAATCGGGCACCGAGTACTCCGACTACGTCACCCATCTTGGCGGCGTCGCCGATCACGCCTGCATGGTCCGCAGCGTCTACACCGACGTGGCCAACCATCACCCGGCGCAGTTGATCATGAACTGTGGCACCAACCTGTGGGGGCATCCGTCGTTCGGATCGTGGGTCAACTGGGGGCTGGGCAACGCTGCCGACAACATGCCCGGCTTCGTCGTGTTGCTGTCCAACTCGGGACACGGCGTCGACGGCGGGGCGTCGTTGTGGTCCAACGGTTTCCTGCCGTCGATCTACCGCGGGACGACCTTCCGCAGCAGTGGTGATCCGATCCTGCACCTGACCAGTCCCGAGGGCATGACCCGGGGAGCGCAGGCCGGTCGGTTGCGGGCCGTCGCCGACCTGAACCGCTTGCGGCAGGTGCGAACCGGAGACGCCGAGATTGCCGCACGGATGGCCAACTATCAACTGGCCTACCGCATGCAGTCGGCCGGCCCCGAACTGCTGGACTTCTCGGGAGAATCCCAGGCCACCCACAGGCTCTACGGGCTCGATGCCGAGAAGACCCGCTGGTTCGGTACCAATTGCCTGCTGGCCAGGAGAATGGTCGAGCGGGGTGTTCGCTTTGTCCAGTTGTATCACTCGACCTGGGACGATCACTCGAACCTCAACGCCAACCTCAAGACCAACTGCGACATGACCGACCTGCCCGCGGCGGGGTTGATCACCGACCTGGCCCAGCGGGGGCTGCTCGAAGACACGCTGGTCATCTGGGGCGGTGAGTTCGGGCGGACGCCGATGCACGAGATCCGCCGGACATCGGGGCCGGGCAGTGACGGCCGGGACCATCACCGCTTTGCCTTCTCGATGCTGTTCTACGGTGGAGGTGTCCGGGGTGGAACGGTGATCGGGCGGACCGACGAACTGGGTTACCACCCGACCGAGGATCCGATCCACGCTCACGACCTGCAGGCGACGATGCTGCACTGCCTGGGATTCGACCACGAGCTGCTGACCTTCCGACACCAGGGCCGCGATTTCCGGCTGACCGATGTCAGCGGCAACGTGATCGAGAAGATGCTGGCCTGACCGGTCACATTCCCTTGCCGGTCCAGCCCCCGTCGACGATCAGGTCGATTCCGGTGACGTAGCTCGAGGCGTCGCTGGCCAGGAACAGGCACGGTCCCAGTAGTTCCTCGGGCCGGCCCCAGCGGCCCATCATCGTGTGCGAAGATCTCTCGGCCTGCCGTTCGGGATCATCGTAGCTGGCCCGGGTCATGTCGGTGAGGACGTAGCCGGGGCAGACCGTGTTGATGCGGATGTTTCGCTCGGCGTAGTCGTTGGCCATGGCCTTGGAGAGGTGTCGGAGTCCGGCCTTGGCTGCCGAGTAGGAGGGGTTGCCCGGCATGGCCACGATGCCGGCGATGCTGGCGATGTGGACGATCGAGCCGCCACCGGTCTCGACCATCGCATCGGCGGCCGCGCGGGCCATGCGGAAGGCGCCGCTGAGATTCACGTCGAGGGTGGTCTGCCAGGTGGCGTCGTCGTAGGGCGGGGCGCCCGGCAGGGTGATCGCGGCGTTGTTGACCAGTACATCGATCCGGCCGAATGCTGCGAGCGTGGCCTCGGTGATCCGCTGTCCCGACTCGGCGTCGGCCATGTCGGCCCGCACCGCGATGGCCCGGTCGGCGTCGTATCCGGCGACCTGTTCGAGGAGACTTTCGGAGCGAGCCGCGAGCACGACCCGGGCGCCGTTGGCGAGGAACCCCTCGGCGACGGCCCGCCCGATGCCGCGGCTGGCTCCGGTGACGATCACGACCTTCTCGGACACATCAAACAGGTTGTCGGGCATGGGAGATCCAGAGGCGGTGGGTGGGTTCGGGTCCGACATCATACGCCGAGGCTCCTTGACAGTCGAAGCGGACGGTCCGGATGATGAACCGGTGCTGCCCATGAATTCGCGAATCATCCCCGTCATCGTTGTCGTGTTGGTGGCCGCAGTCGGCCTCGCCGGGTGGCGGGTGCGCGGCGTGCTGGAATCGACCGGGACCCGGACCACGATCCTGTTCAACCAGGGACTCGACCCGGTTGTCACCGATGCCCCGAGCGGCTGGACCAATGCCTGGTGTGGCTCGTGTCACAAGCAGGAGTACGAGCAATGGCAGGGGAGCCGCCACAACGTTGCCGCGTCGACTCACAACTTCGCGGTCGAGTGTCTCGAGCAAGGCAGCGGGCGGCAGCAGTACTGCCTGAACTGTCACGCTCCACGGATCCCTGTTCGCGGGCTGCCCACTTCCGAACCTCCCGGACTGGACCAGGCGTACCTGCATCAACCCGAATGGCTGGCCGGCGGAGTCGACTGCCTGACCTGCCACGTGCGTGACGGGGTCGTCGTCGCCACGCGGGTCACCGACAAGGGACTCGAAAAGCACGCGATGAGGGAGGAGCCGGCTCTGGGGCGGGCCGAGTTCTGTGCCGGGTGCCACCAGTTCGCCTTCAAGGATCTCGACCTGCCCGATCGCTTCCACGGCGCGCTGCAGCAGGCGAGCCTCGAGGAGTTCCTCGAGTACCGTGCCGAGGGAGGGATCGAGACGCGATGCCACGACTGCCACATGCCCCGCGGTGGGCACAGGATGCCGGGGGGCTACGACGACAAGATGGTCAAACAGGCCGTCGGCATGGACCTGGCTGCCGACTGGATCGAGCCGGGTCGCGTGGCCGAGGTCACGGTGACGCTGCGGACCGGGCGGGTCGGGCACCGCGTGCCCGGGGGCGAGGAACTGAGGTTCCTGACGGTCAGGACCGAGGTGCTGACGGCCGACGGCCACCCGGTCGGGACTCCCGTACCGGTCCCTCGCGACGACGCGAACGATGAGGTCGATCGGGACGTGTTATCCGGGTGGCCGATGATCGAGACGTTGCGGCGGCACATGGGCGACCGCGAACACGGCCGCGATCCTCAGGCTCCGCCCGCACCCGATACCCGGCTCCGACCGGGGGAAACCCGGCGTTACTCCTATCGAGTCCAATTCGAATCCGATCCCGGGGGCAAACCGCTGACGGTCCGTGCCCGGCTCTGGTATCACCTGATGCACGACGGAAAGGCCAAGCTGTTCGGCCATCCACTTGATGACGTGCAACGAGTGGTTAGAGAGAAGGAGGTGCATCTGGATCCTTCCGGACGGACGGCTACGGATCGGTGATCGTCTCGATCAGTTCGTGAGTCCGCGGCATGTGGACCGTCGGCGGCATCCAGTGCCGACAGTGCTCCAGTCCCGCCCGCTTCCACAGCGTGTCCTCGGACCAATTCGAACGAATCCGCTCGCACTCGCGTCGTATCTCTGTCGGCGTCGGGGTGTATTCCTGGCGGGCCATGATGTGCTCCTCCGGCAGGTAGATGAAAGGGAGAGTTGAAGGGAGAGAGGCCCGGAGACTCCGGGCAGTTGCTAGAGAATGTGCAAGCGGCATGCCGAAACGGACGAATGATGTAACGTACTGTTATAACAATACTTGCATCACGACCGGTTGAGACCGACTGTGGCGCATTCCGCGACAGATGTATCACTTTGATACGCGCAGAAACCGCCCGTGGCCTATCGCTCGTAGCGGAGCGTCCGGCCGGGCATCGGCCCGTCGAAATCGACCGGCTGGCCGTTTTCGAGGATCACCTCGCCATTGACGACGACCAGGTCAATGCCATCGGCCGTCTGGTGCGGGTCCTCGTAGGTGGCCCGATCGGTCACGGTGTCGGCGTCGAAGACGACCAGGTCGGCGAGTCCGCCTTCGACGACCCGTCCACGGTCCTTGAGGCCGTAGATGTCGGCTGACTTGGCGGTGAGTTTGGCGACGGCCTCTTCGAGCGTGAACAGTTTCCGGTCACGGACACACGGACCGATGATCCGCGGTGCGGTGCCGTAGACTCGCGGATGCACGGTGCCACCGTCCTGGTAGATTCCGTCGGAACCGATCACGCACCGGTCGTGTTGCAGCAGCGGCTCGATCTCCCTGTCCTCGCCCTCGTTGAAGACGATCAGCGGAGCCAGCCGCTCTTCAATCAGCAGGCTGAAGAGCGCTTCCTCGACGGGCAGTCCCACCTGCTCGACGTACTTGTCGAGTGTCTGGCCCTGGAAGGCGGTGTTCTCCTTGCCGGGCACCCAGGCCAGGGTCATCCGGTCGAGGTTCAGCGGGTAGCTCTCCAGTGCCTGCCGGAAGCGGTCTCGGACGGTCGGGTCGTGCAACCGCGACATGGCTCCCAGCGGTCCGTCGTCCCACGCCTCGTAGGGCAGCAGGTAGTTGAGCATCGTCGAGCCGGGCTGGTAGGGGTAGCACTCGTAGGAGAACTCGACCTCGCTGCTGGCCTCGTCAAAGAGCGTCAACAGCGCTTCGACGGTCTGTTCGTCGCGGCCCTTGACGTGCGAGATGTGGACGCGGCAGCCGGACCGTTTCCCGATCTCGACCGCCTCACGGATCCCGTCGAGGATTCCCTTCTTGTAACGCACGTGCGTCGTGTAGACGCCGTCGTACTCGGCGATCACCTTGCAGGCTTCGACCAGTTCGTCGGTGGTCGTGTAGCACTGCACGATGTAGTCGAGTCCGGTCGAGATGCCGACGGCTCCGTCCTGCATCCCACGATGGACCTCGGTCTGGATCATCTTCATCTGCAGGTCATCGACCCACTGCTTGCCGAAGCCGCAGACCAGCGAGCGGACGTTGGCATAGGGCACCTGGCCGACGACATTCTGTGCCGCCGCCCGATCGAATTCGGCCAGGAACTCGCCGATCGATTCCCATCCGCGGTACTCCTCGAGCCGCAATGAGTTGAGGCCCCGCAGGTAGAACAGCCACTGCCGCGCGGTGTCGGGCCTCACCGGCGCGTAGGAGATCCCGTCGAGCATCAGGATCTCTGTGGTGAAGCCCTGTGAGGTCTTGGGCAGAAAGTGCGGCCGTTTCAGCAGCCAGCCATCGGAGTGGTTGTGGACATCGATGAAGCCGGGCGCGACGATCCGCCCGCTGACGTCGACGCGTCGAGCCGCCTCGGCTGTGGACAAGTCGCCGATCGAAGTGATGCGGTCTCCGGAGAGTCCCACGTCGGCGGCGTACCGGTTGCCGCCGGTGCCGTCGATGACCGTGCCGCCGTGGAGAATGAGATCGTGCATGGATCGGTGGGGCCCGCGTGTGTGGGGGACTACTTGTAGGACTGGGTGGTCGGAATGATGACCAGTTCGGGGACGTTGGCCCGTGCGGGCAGCCGGACGACCATCATCACCGCATCGGCACAGTCCTCCGGCTGCAGAATTCTCGCACGGTGCTCGGCGCTGACCGGCACCGGGCGATCGTCGAGGATCGGCGTCTCGACCTCGCCGGGGTAGACGTTGGTGACGCGGATCCCCATCTCGCGGTGTTCTTCGGCCACGGTGATCCCCAGCGCCGACATGCCGAACTTCGAGGCGTTGTAGGCGACGCCACCGACGGTGCCGGCCCGCAGCCCGGCGACCGACGAGATGTTGATGATCACCCCGTCCTGCCGTTCACGCATCTCGGGCAGCACCTGGTGGATGCAATTGTAGGCTCCGGTCAGGTTGACGGCGATCAGCTTGTCCCAGTCGGTCGGGTCGAGCGTGGCGACGGCGCGGACGGGCGTGTTGATGCCGGCGCTGTTGACCAGGATGTCGATCTGCCCCAGTTCCCCCCCGGCCCAATCGAAGAATTCGCCGACTCCCTGGCGGTCGGCGACATCGCTGGGCCGTGCGATGATCGGCACCGAACCGGCGTAGTTTCCGGTGACGTCATCAAGTCGCTCCTGGCGACGGCCGGTGATGGCGACGCGGCAACCGGCATCGGCCAGGGCGCGGGCCACCGCGGCGCCGATGCCCGAGCCGCCCCCGGTGATCACCGCGGTGCGGTTGGTCAGATCGCTCATGCTGGTCTCGTGGTCAGGAATGCAGATGGCCTGGTAGAGATCGGTTCTAACCCGCGCGTCGAACACCGGCAAGCCAGCCGGGTCAGTCGATCGTTGGCCGGATCTTCCGAGCCACGGCTGCCGCCAGCCGTTTCTGGCCCTGCGGTGTAAAATGGCCGTCGAGTTCGAAGTAGTCCCCCCCGTCGGCCGCCTTGCGGAACTCGGCCACCGGGTTGATGACCCGGACATCGAGTTCCCTGCAGATGTCGGTCACTACGTCCTGGCAGACCGTCGTCGTCAGCAATGACGCCGGGACGTCGTAACCGACCGCCCGCATTCCCCTGGCGGCGGCCTCCGAGACGTACGGCCCGTCAGGAATGATCACCACGATCAACTCGGCACCGACATCGCGACAGCGTGCCGCCCATGCACGCAGCGATTTTCGGAATCGGGACTCCGCTGCGGCCTGCCACTCGGCTGCCTCCTCAACCGGCTGCGCGAACCGCTTCGGGTTGGTCATGGCCGTGTGGACCAGTGACGGGTTGAGCAGTCCCGCCTCGAAGACGGTGCGGACTCCAGGTGACAACCGCTGGTACCGCTGCTGCTGTTGGGGTGTCAGCGTCGATCTCAGGTAGGCCTGCGACTTTCGGAAGACGCTGCGGTAGGACTCCATCGTTGCCGGAGTCGGGCTCAGCCACCCGGTCAGCGTGGGAAAGAGCGTCTCGCGGGTCCGTGCCGACCACCCGACCTCCAACGGCTCCTGTTCGACCAACTGGATCAGGTCGTCACCCTGCAGCGTGCCGACCAGAACGACTTCGGGGCCGAAGTGATCCAGCGCCTCGGTGATCATGTCCGAGTAGTCGTTGGGCGAGGCTCCGGGAAACCCGAAGTTGATCACCTCCATCGATGTTCCCGCCAGGCTCTCGACCACCTTCGGCCACGACTGCTCGGCCCGCACGCCCCAGCCGAAGGTGAATGAATCGCCGATGGCCACCACCCGGGTCCGTTCGTCCGGCGGCATCGGCGGGAACTCGCGGTCGCGAAGGCCCTGGCTGGAGATCTTGACCTGCACATCGAATTCTCCGCTCTCGTGTCGCACCTGGCTCCCCGAGGGGAACAGCAGGTGTCGTGGCGGAGTGGCCAGGATCCAGCCGGCCAGGTGGTCGAGTCCGGAGAAGGCCGACGGGATTCCGACCAGGCAGATCAGCACGAACAACACCCGCCGTTTCGATCGGCGCGGCGGCGACTCGGTGGATGGGACCGGATCGGTCATGGGGTGCTGTTGTCCGCGACGGCCTGCCGCAGTAGCGGCACCAGTGCCTCGGCGATCAACTGGTGTCCCAGCGGCGTCGGATGGCAGTCATCGTGAATCAGGTCGACATTGTAGTACCGCTGTCGCCGGGCGCCGTATTGCTGGAACAAAACCTGCACGTCGACCACCGGCACCGTGTTCTGCTGGGCCAATTCGCGGATGATCCGGTTGGTGCTGAGCCGCGAGCCCAGGTTGCCCACCATTCGCTCGCGACTCTCCGCGTAGGCCGGTTCCGCCTGCTCGTGTTGCTCGAGGCCCTCCAGGCATTGCGCCTTGAGGTAGTGCAGCACGGCGGGATGCGGGTCGAGTGCCAGGGCGGCGGTGGCGGCTTGGAGGCCGGCTGCGAATTTTCGATCCGAGACGGAACGCGACGCGACCTGGATCGCCTCGGTGACCACCTGGCGGTGTTCGGGATCGAATGAGTGTGGTTGGCGGTGCTTCCAGGCGGGCGAGAGACGGGGGTTGAAGGGGACGGTCAACAGCACGATGGGCACCCCGGCGTCTCGGGCCACGGTGATCATCTGCTGGAGATTGGCCCGGAACGTGTCGAGGTATTTTCTGCGTGCGACCAACCACTCTGCCGGATCGTACTCTCGGGGTGAGAGCGGCATCGCCACGGCGTAGCCCGACCCGGTCAACTCGTGGTGCGATTCGAAACGGTCCCGTGTTCTTGACCGACGGGCCTCGTCCTGTTGGGCCTGGCGGTTGGAAACCATCCACCGCACCAGCCCGTATTCAACGGCGGCCAGGGCCCGGCTGTGGGCCAGTGCCTTGAGAACGTTGATGCTGGTCTGGCTGAGTTCTTCCCGTGGCGGTGTTTGGTCCGAGGGTGCCTGGTGGGTCCCGTGCTGCGACACCGGTTGCCAGTGGAACCACTCGTTGTTGCCGATCATCAGCACGATCGCCGTCGGCCGGTAGAACCGCACAGCCTGGTCGACCAGGGGTGCCAGTTCGCCGCTGGTCCATCCGACCTGTGCGGTGTTGAGGATCTTCAGGCGGTCACCGGCGAACGTCCGGTCGAGCATTCCCGAGAAGGTGTCGGCGTAGCGGTAGGGGAACCCGAACGCTGCCGAACCCCCGATGATGAACACGCGATGCTCGTCGTCACGAACCACGTCGGCGGGAACGACGTTGCGCGTGCCGATCCAGGGCCCCGCTCCGGAAATCTTGACCCCGCCGATCCGATACGGTTCGGCTGCTCCGGGTCCGTCGGCGGGATCGCGGAGGACCAGTTCGTGGTTGTTGGAGCTGTCGGCAAGAGCCGGGATGGGCTGGGTGTCCAGTCGCATCATCACCAGCGCCGACAGCAGCCGCTGGCGGTGGTTGAAGATGTAGTCGTCCAGCCAACCGGCCGCTTCCAGTCCCAGCAGCAGAACGACAAGGAATAGCAGCCGCCGTTTCAGGGAACCACGTCGCGGTGGAGCGGTTTCGGGCGAACTGGGCTCAGCCATGGTCCAGGTACCCCTGCAGGATTATCTGGGCCGCGATCATGTCGCGTCGAGCCTTCCGTTTCTTGCGGCTCATGTCGACGCTCAGCAGCAACTCCTCGGCCTGGCGTGAGGTGTAGCGTTCGTCCCAGAAGGTCACCGGTTTGCCGATCGACTTGCGGATCCACGCGCCGAAGGTCTCGGCCTCTCGAGACAACTCGCTGATGGTCCCGTCGGCGTGCAGCGGCAAGCCGATGACCAAAGCGACCACCAGTTGATCGGCGATCAGCTGTTGGAGATGGTGGGTGTCCTGGTCGAGGTCGCCGGTCGGCTCCCACGTCTCCAGTGGCACCGCCAGGGTCCGTTCGGGAGTCGACACGGCCACGCCGACCCGCACGCGTCCGTAGTCGAGCCCCAGCAGAGACCCCGTTTCGGGAATCTCGTCGCGGATCGGTTCAGAGGCAGTCGTCACGACCTTCCTCCTCAAGCCGCTCGACCAGACGTCTCAACCCCTCCTCGTCATCACGCCGGGCCACCAGCGTGGCGTCGGCGGTGTGGACGATCACCAGGCCTTCGACTCCGACGGCTGCCACCAGGTGGTCCCCGTCGCTGCGGACGATGCAGTTGCTGGAGTCGACCACGGTGACGCCGCCCCACAGCGTGTTGCCGTCGGGGTCGGTTCCGGAGACTTCCGAGAGGGCGTGCCAACTGCCGACGTCGTGCCAGTCGAAGGGGGCCTCGATCAGGCAGGTGTCGTCGCAGTGTTCGAGCACCGCGTGGTCGATCGAAATCGACGGGATCGCCTCGTAGGTGGATCCCAGGACCTGGAGATAATCGTCGGTTCCGATTGCTGAACCGACCTGCTCGAGTCCGACGGACAGCTCGGGTTGGTACTGGGCCAGGGCCTCGAGAAACCGATCGGCCCGCCAGGTGAAGATGCCGCAGTTCCAGTAGGTCTCGCCCGAGGCGATGTAGGTCTCGGCGGTTGCCCGGTCGGGTTTCTCGTGGAACGCCGCGACGTGGTGACCCGGGAGGTCTCCACCCAGGGCGTCGCCGCGGCGAATGTAGCCGTAACCGGTAGCGGGCCGGGTGGGGGGAACCCCGAAGAGCACCAGTCGCCGCGGGTCTTCGGAGACCAGTTCGCCGGCCTGGCGTGCGGCGTCACGGAATGTCGCGGGTGGATCGATCACGTGGTCGGCCGGCATGACCAGCATCATCGCGTCGGGATCGACCGCCAGCAGGTGCCGGGCGGCCAGGCCCAGGCAGGGGGCGGTGTTGCGGCCGCGGGGTTCTGCCAGCACCTGCCGGGGGGGCACCTCGGGCAATTGCCCGCGAGTCACCTCGGCCTGGAGCGTGTTGGTGACGACCCAGGTCCTCTCAGCGGGGACCAGCCCTTCGAGCCTGTCGACGGCCTGCCGAAGCAGGCTGGTGTCTCCGGCCAGTGGCTGGAGTTGTTTCGGCCGGTCGCGTCGGCTCTGTGGCCAGAACCGCGTGCCGCTGCCTCCGGACATGACCACCGCGTGGAGCATCGATCACCTGGGTCGCTGGGGGACGAATTCGAGCATAGACGCTGCGACGAGCGGGGTCGAGGTGATCCCTGGACACCGGCTTTGCCACCGCGGTCGGACTTGATCTTGATCGCAAGTCAACTCGCGTCCTACAAACCTGACACTCGGCTGCGGTGTGGGGGAACCGAGGTTCTCTGTAGCACGATCATCAGGAGCGGAAAGCGATGACCGAATCGATCAAGACGATTCACCGAGTGAGCCTGTGCCTGGTGATCGTGGCTGGCGGCGGCTGCTGGATGGCTTCCGCCGTGGCCGCCGAGACTCCACCGGATGCCACGGCGATGCTGGCCGCGGGCCGGGTCGACGAGTACCTGGTCGCCGCCGCGGGATTTCTCGAAGAGCATGCCGATGCTCCCGATGCGGCCCGGGTGGCCCTGGAAGCGATGATGGTGGCTGCGGTTCATCGCAAGACCGCGGCCGAGAAGGACATGAAGGCGATCCTGCTGCTGGGTCACGGCGATTCGCTGGCCGGCCGGTTTGCGTTGACCGGATTCAACGACGCCGACGCGTGCCGCGGGTTCCTCGACGAGGTGATCCAGCATCGGCTCGCGGGCCTGGAACCGTCGGTGGCCCGCAGGTACATGGCGGCCGTTCGCCGGGCGCTGGGTTTCTGGGGACGGAAGGTGATGACCAACGACGGCTTCCTGTTGCGGACCGCGGTGGCGGCCGAGGTCGCCGGCGACAAGCAGGGCCGTCTCCAGTGCCTGTCGCAACTGTCCCGGGACAAGGCTCCGGTGACCGAGGCTGCGGAACTGCTGTTTGATCCGAAGATCGATCACATCCAGAGAATCGTGGCGTTGCAGAAACTCGCCGGGGCGTTGCCGGCTGCCAGCGACTTCGTATGGCATTTCTACGGCCGGTTGTCCAAGACAGGCCAGTCACACCCCGAGATCCTCCGCGTGGTGGCCGGCAGCCTGCTGGCCGGCCACCGGTTTGCCGAGGCCCGGCCGGTGCTCAAACGCCTCGTGAAGACCGCACCCGGGGACGGCCAGGTGGCCGTCTGGTCGGCGTGGACCGAAGCGGTGACCGGTGACAACATCGAGATCGGGGCGGCCATTTCGAGTCTCAGGGCGTTTGCTAGGAAACACGGGAATTCGACGTGGGCCACAACGGCCTCGAAGCTGGCTGCCGCGATTGCCGGTCATCGTATCCGGCTGGCCACCTCGGTCGATGAACTCGGAGAAATCCTCGACGAATGGAAGGCCAACCGACCTCAACTGATCAAGGTGCGACTTGGCTATTCGCTCGGGACCGGATCGAAACTGGACGCTTTCGCCTCCTTCGACGCGAAAGCGAAACGCTTCGAGGCGACGGCTTCGCGGAACGGCGGCCTGGTCGTCGCGGTCAGTTCGGCTCCGCAGGGCAGCCGCCTGTTTTCCTCCAGCGACCCGGTGATCTACCACCTGGACGGTCGGGCGATCTTCCCCGAGCCGCGGTTTTCGATCACCCGGGGCGACGACGGGAAGTTCCAGGTCCAGGTCGGGGTCGAATTCGGTGATCAGCCGGCGGCGTTGCAGGACCTGACCGGCCTGATCACCTCCTCGAACTGGTTGTCGAAGAAGGGGGGGCGGGTCGAGGTCTGGAAGCACTTGACGGTTTCCCGGGGCTGGTACCCGCTGGAGGTGGTTCGCCGCGATGGTGCGCTGGAACTCCGCCTCGTTCGACCGCGGATTACCGAGCCGGGGTTCGATGAGACGACGGTCCGGGTCGACCGTCGTCGCCAGCGGGTCACCGTGAGGTTCGACCGGTTCAACATCACGATCGCCTACGGGGACGCTCGTGCGACGGCGTGGTTGACCGGACCCGGGTGGCCCGACGTGCCGAAGAAGGCGACAGCCGACGCATCGATGATCTTCCGCCTGCTGGGAGCGGCCAGCAGCCTGCTGGGCGATGAGGCGGCACGGACGGCGACCAGGCCGAAGCCGGGCGTGACACGCTAAGAGGCCGCGACCCTAGAACAGCGGCAGTGCCCGACCGACCGTCAGCACGTGCGGCCGGTTCAGGTTGTCGAGGATCTGCGCGTCGGGGCGGATGCCCATCGCGGTGAAGATCGTGGCGTGCAGATCGTGCGGGCCGGCAGCCAGCGTCCGCGGGTGAGCGGCGTGGGCGTCCGAACTGCCGTAGACCTGGCCGCCGCGGATGCCTCCGCCGGCCAGCACGGTGGTGTAGGAGAACGGGTAGTGGTCGCGGCCGGCGTTGCCGTTGACCTTCGGCGTGCGGCCGAAGTCGCCGATCATCAGCACCAGCGTCTCGTCAAGCTGCCCTCGTTGATCGAGATCGGTGATCAGGGCCGAGGCCGAACGGTCAAAGACCGGCAGCAGCCGGTCCTTGAGCCGGTTGAAGTTGTTTCCGTGGGTGTCCCAGTGGTCACCCGCACCACCGTTGAGGTCGCTGGCCGACATCAGCACCTGCACCACCGGCACGCCGGCGTCGATCAGCCGCCGGGCCAGCAGGCAGCTCTGGCCACCCAGGTGGTCGCCGTAAAGCGCCTTCAACTCGGGGGTCTCCTTGTCGAGGTCAAAGGCCTTCTGGACTCGATCACTGACAAGCATGTTGAGTGCGAGGTCGTGGAAGTGACCGTAGGAGCGGGCGGCCGCGCCGCCGACATCGACGGTGGCGGGCTCGAGCTGTCCCAGCAGGGACCGGCGACGGCGGAAGCGATCGCGGTCGATGCCTGCTGCGAGATCGAGGACCGGAGAACCGAGATCCCGCGAGCGTCCGCCGTAGGCCTTGCCCTTGGGTGTCTTGACCACGATCGGGTCGTAGGCTCCGCCCATGAATCCACCGTACTCACCGGCCTGCAGCGTGCCGTTGTCGACCATCGGGTAGGGCAGCCGGATCGAACGTGGCACGCCGGTCTGGGATTCACGGAAGTGCGAGATCATCGCCGGCAGGCCCGGCCAGTCGCTCCGCTTGGGAGGAATGTTGCCCGGGCGGTTCTGCGGTGGCTTGTGGCCAGTCATGTTCCAGTACATGCCGCGGCCATGAGCCGAATCGGTGTGGAACATCGAGCGGATGATGGCCAGCTTGTCGGTCATCGACGCCAGCTTCGGGATGTGCTCGCCCACCTGGATTCCGGGGATGTTCGTCGAGATCGGATTGAACGGGCCGCGGATCGAGGAGGGAGCCTTGGGCTTCAGGTCCCACGTGTCGATGTGGCTCTGGCCACCCCAGCAGTACAGGATGATGCATGACTTGGCCTGGCCGACCGAGCCCTCGGTGGCCGCCAGGGTCTGTTGCTGCAGCAACGCCGGCAGCGTCAGGCCGAACAGCCCGCCCGCCTGTAGGGCCGAACGACGCGAGAGGCCGTTGAAGTCCTTGCAGCCGCGTCGGGGTGTCTGCGTCGTGCAGTTCATCAGGTGGTCCTGTCAGCCGAAAGGTGACCTGTTGCCACGGTCAATGATCGCCGATGTGGGGAGGTGTTTCAACTTCAATGATCGGCATCGATGGCCGCTCCCCTGCAGGATGCCGGCCGATCCGAGGGTCGCGGGGTCACTTGACGACGAAGTTGACCAGTCGGCCAGGGACGACCACCGTCTTGACCACCGTCTTATCCTCGAGGAACCGGGCGACGGTTTCGTCGGCCGCGGCCGCCTCCTGGATCGCGTCCTGCTCGGCATCGGCTGCCACGACGACCTTGCCCCGCAGCTTGCCGTTGACCTGCACCGGGATCTCGACGGTCGAGGTGACCAGCAGCGATTCGTCGCATTCGGGCCACGGTTTGTAAGCCAGCGATTCGCCGTGGCCCAGGAGGTTCCACAGTTCTTCGGCCAGGTGAGGAGCAAAGGGAGAGAGCAGCAGCACGAAGGGCTCCATCAGGGACTTCGGACGCGGCTCGGCCTGTCCCAGCGCGTTGGTGAACTCCATCAGTCGGCTGATCGCTGTGTTGAACGACAGTTTCTCGATGTCCTCGGTCACCGCCTTGATCGTGCGGTGCAGCATCCGCTGTTGCTCCTGGTCGGGATCGGTGTCGGTGATCGCCGGGTTGAGCGTGACCTCGTCGGCCCGGTCGTCGGTGATCATTCTCCAGACGCGGCCCAGAAACCGGCTGACACCCTCCACCCCGCTCATGCTCCACGGCTTGGTTGCCTCAAGCGGTCCCATGAACATCTCGTAGAGCCGCAGGGAATCGGCGCCGTATTCGGCGACGATGTCGTCGGGGTTGATCACGTTGCCCCGCGACTTGGACATCTTGTACGCGCGGCTGTCGATGACGATCTCGGGGTGCTCGGCCAGCACGAATTCCTCGCCCTGCTTCTGCACGTCGTCGGCGGTCAGTGAGACCTTCTCGCCACCGAACGACTTGGAGTCGACATCCCGTGCCGAGACCCACTCGCCGGATTCGTCCCGGTACCCGGTCAACTCGGCCTCGCCCAGGATCATGCCCTGGTTGACCAGTCGCGTGAACGGTTCGGGAGTGCGGAGGTGGCCGCGGTCGAAGAGCACCTTGTGCCAGAACCGCGAGTAGAGCAGGTGCAGCACGGCGTGCTCGGCACCACCGATGTACAGGTCGACCGGCAGCCAGTTGGTCTCGGCCTCGGCGTCGATGAACCGGTCCGTGTTCTTCGGATCGGCGAACCGCAGGTAGTACCAGCACGACCCGGCCCACTGTGGCATCGAGTTGGTTTCTCGTTTCAATCGCGTCCCGTCCGCGTCGGTCCGAAACAGCCACTCGTCGGGAGCCTCTTCCAGCGGTGGGTCGGGCCGACCGTGCGGCTTGAACTCGAAGTTCTCGGGCAACTCGGCCGGCAGGTTCTCTTCGGCTTCGGCCCGCATCAGTCCCGTCAGCTGTCCCTCGTCGTCGAGCTCGTGCCAGATCGGGAACGGTTCGCCCCAGAAGTGCTGGCGGCTGAACAGCCAGTCGCGGAGCTTGAAGTTGACCGCCGAGTCGCCCTGGCCGGTGCCGCGGAGGTGTTCGATGATGCGGTCCTTGGCCCCGTCGATCTCCAGGCCGTCCAGGAACCCGCTGTTGATCGCCGGGCCGTCTCCGGTGTAGGCCTGGCCGTCGAAGTCCTCGGGCGGCTCGACCGTGCGGATGATCGGCAGGTCGAAGACCTCGGCAAACTCCCAGTCGCGTTCGTCCTGCCCGGGGACCGCCATGATCGCCCCGGTGCCGTAGCTGATCAGCACGTAGTCGGCGACCCAGATCGGGATCTGCTGGTCGTTGACCGGATTGACGGCGGAGGAGCCGGTGAAGACGCCGGTCTTCTCCTTGGCGAGGTCGGTGCGGTCGAGGTCGCTCTTGGCGGCGGCCTGGGACTGGTAGGCGGTGACGGCCTCGCGTTGGTCCCCGGTTGTCAGGCGTTCGACGAAGGGGTGTTCGGGAGCGATCACCATGTAGGTGGCCCCGAACAGCGTGTCGGGCCGGGTGGTGTAGACCCTCAGCACCTCCCCGCCCGGCTCGTCCGGCAGTCCCGATTCCCTGCGGACGGACTGCCAGGCGGCGTATCCCGCTTCGAGCCCGTCGGCCGGTTCGCCGACTTCACCGATGAAGAAATCGACCTCCGCACCGGTGCTCCGCCCGATCCAGTTCCGCTGCAGCAACCGGATCGATTCGGGCCAGTCGACCAGGTCCAGTCCGTCGAGCAGCCGGTCGGCGTAGCGGGTGATGGCCAGCATCCATTGTCGCAGGGGAAGTCGCTCGACGGCGTGACCGCCCCGCTCGCTCTTTCCGTTGATGACTTCCTCGTTGGCCAGCACCGTACCCAGCTCCGGGCACCAGTTGACCGGCGCCTCGTGCTGGTAGGCCAGGCGATGTCGATCCTGGTACCGCCGGACCGCCTCCTCACCCTCGGCGGCAACCGCCTCGGGGATCGGCAGTTCGCTGATCGGGCGTCCACGACCGACCCGCTCGCGGCCGTCGGGCCCGGTCCATTGGCACCCGGTGTCGTACCAGCTGTCGAACAGTTGCAGGAAGATCCACTGGGTCCAGCGGAAGTAGTCGGGGTCGGTCGTCGAGAACTCGCGGCTCCAGTCGTAGCTGAAGCCGAGCATCTTCAACTGGCGGCGGAAGGTGTCGATGTTGCGGTAGGTGGTATCGCGGGGATGCGTGCCGGTGCTGATCGCGTGCTGTTCGGCCGGCAGCCCGAAGGCGTCCCAGCCCATCGGGTGCAGCACCTGAGCGCCGGTCATGCGGCGGTACCGGCAGACGATGTCGGTGGCCGTGTAGCCTTCTGGATGGCCCACGTGCAGGCCGTCGCCGGAGGGGTAGGGGAACATGTCGAGGACGTAGATCTTGTCGCGGCCGGCTTCGAACGGGCCGGTACGAAAGGTCTCGTGCTCGTCCCAGTGGGCCTGCCAGCGGGGCTCGATGCGGGCGGGGTCGTAACGGGGCATGGTGTTTCCCGGGTGGGGTGGTCCAGGGGCCGGTGATGTCCGGCAGGTTGTCGAAGATCGCCGGGTTGGTCGTGACCGGACGCGGGGCGCGATAGTCTATTGATGGTCTCCCCATTTGCCAACAAGAGGATTCCTGCCGATGTCGACCAACGCCCTCGCCTCGCGGCGAGCCTTCCTGGCCGGCGGTCTGGCCACCGGGATTGCCGCGACGACTTCTTCGATTGCACCCGCCGCCGATCCGCCCGGCCGCAATGGCAAGTCGCACATGAAGCTCAGCCTGGCCGGCTACTCGTTCAGCCGCCTGTTGCCCACGCGGCCCACGCCCGCACAGGAGAAGTCGGCCAAGATGACCATGGACGGTTTCATCAAGTTCTGTGCCGACCAGGATGTCGACGGGGTCGAACCGACCACCTACTACTTCCCGAAGACGGTCACCGACGAGTACCTGGTGCACATGAAGGAACTGACCTTCCGGCTGGGCCTGGACATCTCGGGAACGGCCATCGGCAACGACTTCTGCGTGGCCGAGGGGAAGGGGCGTGAGAAACAACTCTCCGACGCAAGGCAGTGGATCGACCACGCGGCGGTGCTGGGGGCCCCGGTGATCCGGATCTTTGCCGGGCGGGTTCCCAAGGGTGATACCGAGGCGGCGGCGATCGCGCGGTGTGTTGCGGGGATCAACCAGGTGCTCGATCATGCCGAGAAGCGGGGTGTGTTCCTGGCGCTCGAGAACCACGGGGGCATCACCTCGACCCCGGCCCAGATGATGCGGATCATCAAGGGCGTGCGAAAGTCGAAGTTCTTCGGTGTGAATCTCGACGGGGGCAACTTCCGCACCGATGACCCCTATCGCGACATGGCGTTGATCGCTCCGTATGCGATCAACGCCCAGGTCAAGGTGTCCATCTTCCGCGGCGACAAGAAGGAAGCGGCCGACCTCGAGCGGGTGATCAAGATTCTCCGTGATGCCGACTACCGCGGGTACGTGGTGTTGGAGTACGAGGAGAAGGACCCGCTGGGCGAAATCCCCGGGTATCTCAGGCGGTTGCGCGAACTGATTTCGTAGGGTCCGAGGATGTCGCGTTCCCCACGACGGACCGTCCAGTTCCTCTACGAGACGACGCTGTTCATCGTTGTCAGTGTCTTTGACATCGTGATGACCCACCGGTTGATCCGCACCGGTCGGTTTCACGAGTCGAACCCGGTGGCGAAGTTCTTCTACGACCACTGGGACATGAACGGGATGGTCTACTTCAAGATGACGATGGTGGCGGTGGTGGTGTTGTTGACCCAGTTGATCGCCCGCCGCAGTCCCCGGCGGTCCCAATTGGTGCTGCGGCTGGCGATCTGCGTGGTGTCGGTCGTGGTGATCTACAGCCTGCTGTTGTTGTTGCGGAGCCGGGGGCTGGTGTGAACGAATCGCTGAGCCAGCGACTGGTCGACTGCGGGCAGGATCACCTGCTCGAGGACGTCGGGTCACTCGACGAGGCGGCCCGCGAACGGTTCGAGCGGCAACTCGAGTCGATCGACTGGCCGGCGTTGGGGCGGCGGTTGGCCGAGCAGGCCACGCCGGACCGGTTGGGTGCCCGTGTGGCCGAACTGGTCGGGTCGGAATCGGTGCCCGAATTGCCCCACCTGGTGAGACACCCCGAAGCCGATTCGGAGCAGGCCCGCGCGTGCGGGGAACAGAGGATCGCTGACGGCCAGGTGGCCGTGGTGACGGTGGCCGGCGGTCGTGGCAGCCGCCTGGGGACGGACCGGCCCAAGGGACTGTTGCCGGTGATGCCGGTCAGCGGGCGGACGTTCTTCGAGCATTTCGCGGCGTGCATCGGCGAGCGGAGCCGGCGGGCGGGTCGGGCGATTCCGTGGCTGGTGATGACCAGTCCGGAGACCGACGCCCCGATCCGCGAGTATTTCCAGCAGCAGCAGCACCTCGGTCTCGATCCCGAACAGGTGGTGTTGTTCCAACAGGGGACGTTGCCGGCGGTCGAAATCGAGACGGGGCGGGTGCTGTTGTCCGCACCGGGACGGGTGGCCACCAGCCCGGATGGACACGGGGGGCTGGTCGAGGCGATGCGGCGGGAGGAGTTGTTCGACTGGTTGAGTGACCGGGGAGTCGACACGCTGTTCTACCACCAGGTCGACAATCCTGCGGTGCTGCCGCCGGATCCCCTGCTCGTGGGGTGGCATCACCTGCGGGGATCTCAGATGACGACTCGGGTGGTACCGAGGCGTTCGGCCGAGGAGCCGATGGGTGTGGTGATGCCGGTGGACGGTCGGACGCGGGTTGTCGAGTACGTCGACCTGCCGCGGTCGGCCGCGGTGGCGACCGATGCGACCGGCCGGCTGCGGCTCCGGGCCGGCAACATCGCCGTGCATGTGCTGGATCGACAGGTCCTGGCTCACGCGTCGGGACTGCCCTGGCACCGGGTCGGTCGCGTGGTGGCTCACGTGTCCGGTCACGGCTGCGAGCGGCCAGTCGAGCCGGGTGGGCCCAACGCGTGGCAGTTCGAACGGTTCATCTTCGACCTGTTGGCGCAGGTCGAGGTGGGGTTGGTGGTCGAGGGGGATCGTGCCAGAGATTTTCTGCCGGTCAAACAGGCCGGCGGTGAGGATTCTCTGGAATCGGCGCGGGCCGGGCTGCTGGCGCTGCACCGCGGTTGGCTCGAGGCAGCCGGGGCCCGGGTGCATCCGGAGGCCGTGGTCGAGATCACGCCGGGCTGGGCACTTTCGGCTGCGGATGTCGCCGGCCGCGTCGGTCGGGACGACGTGTTCGAGACCCCGGTCGTCCTCGAGTGACCGGCCTGGTTCCGGGGCCGGTCACTCGTCGAGCAGGTCGTGGACGATCTTGCCGGCCTGGCCGTCAAGGATCGTCTTGTCCTGGGTGTTGCGGGTGAAGGTCAGTTTCTCGGCGTCGAGACCGAAGAGGTGGAACAGCGTGGCGTGGTAGTCGTAGTGGTTGACCACCTTTTCGACCGCCTTGTGGCCGAATTCGTCGGTGTTCCCGTAGGCCACTCCACCCCGGAAGCCGCCCCCGGCCAGCCACATGCTGAAGCCGTGGGTGTTGTGATCGCGGCCGATGTTCTTTTCGTTCTGGATCACCGGCAGGCGGCCCATCTCGCCGCCCCAGTGCACGACGGTCGAATCGAGCAGGCCGCGTTGCTTGAGGTCGGTGACCAGTGCTGCGGAGGGCTTGTCGACTTTCTTGCACGCACGAGGCAGGCTCTTGGCGATCCCGCCGTGGTGGTCCCAGAACTGGTTCTGGGTGTAGACCTGCACGAAGCGGACGCCCCGCTCGACCATCCGGCGGGCGATCAGGCAGCGGGTCCCGTAGTCGGCGGTCGCCGTTTCGTGGATCCCGTACATCTGTTGGGTCGCCCTGGTCTCCTTGGAGATGTCCAGGGCCTCGCGGGCGGAGGTCTGCATCTTGGACGCCAGTTGGTAACTGGCGATCCTCGCGGCGAGATCGTTCTGTGCCGGCCGGGCGGCCAGGTGCCGCTGGTTCAGCTTTCGGACGTAGTCCAGGAACGACTTCTGCACGCTGCCGACCAGGTGGGCCGGCGGTTGGAGATTGAGGATGCGGGGTTCTGAGGCGCGAATCACCGTGCCCTGGTAGATGGCCGGCAGCCAGCCGTTGGACCAGTTGGCCACGCCCTCGACAGGCAACTGCCCGGGGTCGATCATCGCCAGGAACGCCGGCAGGTCGTCGGCCTCGGTGCCCAGCCCGTAGGCCATCCAGCTGCCCAGTGACGGACGTCCCTTTGTGACCTTGCCGGTCTGCAGGGCCAGGATCGACTGGCCGTGGTTGTTGACCCCGGTCTTCATCGATCGCACCAGGCAGAGGTCATCGACGATGCCGGCGGTGTGCGGCAGCAGTTCGGAGATCTCGGTCCCGCATTCTCCCCGCGGCCGGAACTTCCACTGGCTGTGGAGCACCTTCGAGCTGGCCTGGGCGGCATTGTCGTACTTGATCTTTCCCGGAAAGGCCTTCATGTGCCACTTGGCCATGACGGGCTTGGGGTCGAAGAGGTCGATGTGGCTGGGACCGCCCTGCATCCACAACGAGATCATCGCCTGGGCGCGGGGTTCGCCGACGGGCCGCTTGGGCAGAGTGTCGAAGTGGGTCGGCTCGAGTTCCGGCCGCGCCGGGGCGGCCTGCAACTGTTGCTGCTGGGCCAGCCAGGCGGTTGCCAGGGAGCCGAGGCCGAGAGATCCCGAGGCCAGGAAGTGGCGTCGGGAGTGGGGGGTGGTGGGAAAACTTGGCATGAATAGGGAATCGTGCGTGAGGATGTGGTCAGTCGATGTAAAGGAACCGGTTGCTGGCCAGCAGGGCCTGGCAGAACACGCCCAGGGCCTGTCCGGCGGCCTGGTCGCGTCGTGCCTTCCGGGCGGCGGCATCGCCTTTTTTCTTGTCGGCAGTTCCCGCCCGGGCGATGAACAACTCGGTCTGCTGATCCAGGAACGCGTTGGCCGCCTGCACGTCGGCCTCCGACGGCGGGTGACCATAGGCCAGTCGCCAGGCCAGGCCGATCTGGCCATCGCGTTCGTCGCCGGCGTCGGTTTCCAGTCGGCGGGCGAAGCGGACCGATTGTGTGACGACAAAGTCACTGTTCATCATCAGCAGCGACTGGCTGGAGACCGTCGTCGAGACCCGTTCGGTGCAGTTGGGCTCCATCGCCGGCCGGTCGAACGAATCGAGCACGGCCAGCGGTCGACTGCGACGGACCTCGACCCAGACGCTTCGCCGGTACTGGCCACCCTGCATGTCGATCACCGATCCGGGCCGGCCGGCGTTGAGGTTCTCCTTGCCGATGACCCATTGCCCGACACGGTCGGCCATCACCGGAACCGGTGCGCCGTTGGACGTATTGACCAGCGAACCGCTGGTGGCCAGCACCGCGTCCCGGAGGCTCTCGGCATCGAGCCGTCTCAGTGACATCCGACCCAGCAGTCGGTTGTCGGGGTCGGCCGAGAGCAGTTGGGCCGGCCCGGTTGTCGGCTGCCGGTAGGTGGCCGATGTCATCAGCAGCCGATGGAGTTGCTTGAGGCTCCAGCCCTGGCGGGTGAATTCGGTGGCGAGCCAGTCGAGCAAACGGGGGTGCGTGGGCCGTATGCCGAGCATGCCGAGGTCGCCGGGGGTGGGAGCCAGGCCACGACCGAAGTGGTGCATCCAGCTGCGGTTGACGATCACGCGGGTGACCAGGGGATGTTTGCCGTCGGTCAGTCGCTTAGCCCAGGCCAGCCGGCGGCCGGTCGAGGTGATCGCCTTGTCGTTGGCCGGCAGCTCGACCGGAGCCGTCGTGGTCACCGCCAGGATCGAGAGGTCCGACGGGGTGACCTGTTCGCGCGGCTGGCTGATGTCGCCCCTGAAGAAGACCTTGGTCACCGGCACCGCTCCGCTGTCCTCGGTGAGGACGCGGATGTAGGTCTGCTCGGGCTTGGTGGTCCGCAGGTCGGTGGCCCGCTTGGCGATCGCCTTGAGAGTGTCGGCGGCCTTCTGGTCATAGAGGTACAGCGATCCGGCCGAGACGTTGAGACTGGGAAATTTCTTGAGCAGTGCGAGTTGTGCGGGAGTCCGCTTCTTGGCGTCGGTCTTGCGCGCCTCGCGGGCTTGGTTTCGGATTCCCTCGGGGAGTTTTGCCACCTCCTTGTCGAAGGTCTGCTGGATGAAGACGTTCTGCTTGCCGGTCCGCTCGGTGTCGATCTTCTTGGCTTCGCTTTCGATCTTGGCGGCCTCGGACTTGTTGGCATCGGTGTAAAGCGAGATCAGGCGGCCCCCCGGCCGTTTCCAGCGGGCGACGTTGAGTGCCGGCTCGAAGATTGCTCGCAGGCGGTAGTAGTCGACCTGCGGGATCGGGTCGTATCGGTGATTGTGACACTGCGCACAGCCGACGGTCAGTCCGAGGATTGCGGTGGAGACCACCTTGAGCGTCTCGGCGACGACCTGGTTGCGGTTGGCGGCATTGTTGGAACCGGCCGTGCCGTCCGGCGCGGTTCTCAGGAATCCCGTCGCCGTCAGCAGCCGGATCTGTTCAGCCGCGAGGTTCTGGTAGGGGGACTTGACCAGTTCGTCTCCGGCGAGTTGTTCGACCAGGAAGCGGTTCCAGGGCCGGTCGGCGTTGTGGGCGGCGATGACCCAGTCGCGGTATTGCCAGGCCCATTTCCGCTGCGGGTCGGTGTTGGTCACCCCCTCGCTGTCGGCATACCCGGCCGCGTCGAGCCAGTGGCGGCCCCAGCGTTCGCCGTAGTGCGGACTGCCCAGCAGTCGGTCGACCAGCCGCTCCCACGCCCCCGCGGCCGTGTCGGCCAGGAACCGTCGTTGTTGAGCCGGAGTCGGTGGCAGTCCGAGCAGGTCGAACGTCGCCCGTCGCAGCAGGGTCGGCTTGGACGTCGATCCGGCGAGACCGTAACCGGCGGCTTCGAGTTGTGCCTGGACGAACAGGTCGACGGGGTTGCGGATTCTGTCGGTCTTTCGAACTCTCGGCAGCTGAGGTCGCCCAATGGGCTGGAAGGCCCAGAACTCGCGATCGTCATCGGAGAACTGGAATCCCCGGGCCAGTGTCTTCGGTTCAGGTCGGGCCGTTGCCGCTCCGGCGGCGATCCACTTTCGCAGCACCGCGATCTGTTCGGGGGTCAGCTTCTTGCTGTCCTTCTCCGGGGGCATCTCGCCGGCGGCCACGCGATCGATCAGCAGGCTCTCGCCGGGTTTTCCCACCACGATTGCTGCTCCCGATTCGCCGCCGGCGACCAGGAACCGCTTCAGGCGGAGATCCAGTCCGCCCTTCAGCTTGTCGGTCTCGCCGTGACACTCGAAGCAGTGGGCTTTGAAGATGCTCCGGACATCGCGTTCGAATGTCAAAGCGGGTGCCGCCCCCGGGGCGGGCGGCGGCAGCAGGCCGATCAACAGCGCGGAAACCGCCAGAATTCGCATCGGGGCAACCAGGAGAGTGGCAGGTGGGTTCGTGGGGGTGGGGATTCCTCCGTTGCCGAAGGAATCTCCGTTGATTCTCGGCTTCCCCTCGGCCGCAGGCAAGGTCAGGCATGTTGGACCCGGGCCGGTACGGCGTTGCCCGACCCGTTCGGCTCGGGTACACCTAGGGCGACGGGAACCCCGTCATCGACTCTGACCGAGCAAGGGGAGCAGACAATGACCGGCCACTTTTCCACGGATGTCCGTCGGCAACCGTCCATTTTCCGGGGGCTGTTGCTGCTGGCTGCGGTCGTCACCTCATCGGCCACCGCCGGCGACTGGCCGGGTTTTCTGGGTCCGAACCGCAACGGGATCAGCAGCGAGACCGGGCTGGTGGACACGTTTCCCGCGGCGGGTCCCAGGGAGGCCTGGCGGGTGTCGGGGGGCGTGGGGATGTCGGGCCTGGCCGTGGCCGACGGCCGAGTGGTGACACTGGTCGAGTCGGGCACGAAGCAGCAGGTCTGGGCGTTGGATTTCGCCAGCGGCAAGACGCTCTGGAAGTCCGACGTGGCGGCCGCCTACCGCAACGGCATGGGCAACGGTGCCCGGTCGACTCCGACGATCGCCGCTGGCCGTGTTCTCGTGTTCACCGGCGAGGGCCGTCTGCTGGCGCTCGATGTGAAGACCGGGGAGGTCGCCTGGCAGCAGGACGTGGTCACATCACTCAAGGGGCAGGTGGCCGACTACGGCATGGCCTGTTCGCCGCTGGTCGTTGGTGACCTGGTGGTGGTCACTCCCGGTGCCCCGCGGGCCGCGGTGGCTGCCTACAACCTGGCTGACGGCAAGCGGGCCTGGACCGCCGGCAGCGGCTCGGCCGGCTATTCGTCTCCGACGGTGGTCACCGCCGGCGGACGTCGCCAGGTCGTGGCCTTCCTCGGCGACCGGGTCCTGGGGCTCGATCCGACCAAGGGCACGCCGTTGTGGCGACACCCGTACGTGACCGATTTCGACTGCAACATCGCGACACCGCTGGTCCACAAGGGCCGCGTGTTTCTCTCGTCCGGAGAAAACCACGGCAGCGTGATGCTCGAACTGAAGAAGTCCGGCACGGGGTTCGCCCCGGCCGTGGCCTGGCAGTCGCAGGGACCCCGCGCGGTGATGCGCAACGAGTGGCAGACCTCGATCCTGCTGGGTGGACATCTCTACGGGATGGACAATGTCGGCGGTGCCGGCCCGATCACTCACCTGGGCTGTGTCGATGCGGCCACCGGCAAGCTGGCCTGGAAGCAGAACCGCTTCGGCAAGGGCAACCTGATCGCCGCCGACGGCAAGCTGTGGATCAGCACGACCCGCGGTGATCTTGTCCTGGTGGCCGCCTCGCCCAAGGGCTTCCGCGAACTGGCCCGTGCCGAGGTGATCGGCCCGACCCGCCAGGCTCCCGCGCTGGCTCACGGCAAGCTGCTGCTGCGGGACGATGCCCAGATCGTCTGCCTGGACGTGAAGAAGCCGGCCGCCAGGTAAGACGCCGATCAGCCGTCACCGCGCCGACAGGAAGGCACACCCACCATGCCCGCCGAGTTGCTCGATCGCGAGGAGTACGTCGAGCAGGCGTACTTCTTCCGTGCCTATCGTGAACGGCTCGTCGATGGGGTGCCGTCGCAGGAGATCCTCGCACAGGTCCGTGAAGAACTGCTCAGCAACACCCGGTTGCCGATGGCGCTGGAGGTGATCGAGGGTGAGTTGATGTTGCGGGGGCAGTTGGTCGACGGCATGCAGCACCTCGGCCACTACTTCACCCCGTTCCAGATCTTCGTGATTGGGCAGTCGGAGGACGAGAAGTCGAAGTTCGACCAGTCCACGGCGTTGCACGTGCTCGAGATGGAGGCCGAGTACCGTGCCGAGGAGCTGACTCCGCAGGGGCTGTTCATCTACCACTTCGAGGCGATCTCGCGGAATCACCTCGGGTACGACCGCGGTCTCGAAGCGGTCGCCGCGGACCCGATCTTCACCGAGGACTTTCGTGACTGGATCCTGAGAATCCGGACCGAACTGGGGACGATCGATTTTGCCGACATGATCTATGTCCGCAGCGAGCAGATGGTCGCCGACCAGAGGCGGAAGCGGGGGGTCGCTGACTGGGAGGCCAATTTCCCGATCCTGTTCGGACTCAAGGAGGGCCGCATCGCCAAGGCCAACCGGAGCAAGGACCCGCTGTACATGTTCGCCGCACTGCAGCGACAGTTGCACTACCCCGAGGTGCCGCGGACCATGAAGGCCCAGGACGTCGAGCTCGATCCCGTGCTCGAGCGTCGACTGGTGATGATCGAAAAGCGGCTGCAGCTGGCCGAAGCCGAGCTCAAAGGTGGCGTGGATCTCACCGACTTCTACGCCGGTTCCGAGGACGGGTTGACACCGCTGGACCAGTGAGATCCGGCGAAGAAGGAGCCGGGACGCCGATGACCGCTGGTGAACCGGACCAGGTCGGACCCGAGATTCTCGACGGGCACCTCTACGACTACCCGGCCTACTACGACGTGATCTTCGGCAGCGACTGCGCCGCCGAACTGGCCTTCTTCGAGGACTGTTTCCAGCAACTGGCCCAGCGGCGGGTCGAGCGGATCTTCGAACCGGCCTGTGGCACCGGGCGGCTGCTTTACCGGCTGGCCCGACGCGGTTACTCGGTTTCCGGCAATGACCTCAACCCGCACGCGGTCGCCTACTGCAACGCGAGGTTCGAACGGGCTGGCTGGGATCCGCCGGCGGTGGTTGGCGACATGGCTGACTTTCGGCTCCGTCGCAAGGCCGATGCGGCCTTCAACATGATCAACAGTTTCCGGCATCTCGACAACGAGACCGCCGCACGCAATCACCTCAAGTGCGTCGCCGATGCACTGGCCCGCGGGGGGCTTTACCTGCTCGGGCTTCACCTGACGCCGACTCGGGGGCCGCGGGACATGGGCGAGAGCTGGACGGCCCGGCGGGGACACCTCGGGATCGTCTCGGACCTGCAGAGCGTTTCGATCGATCGTCGTCGGAGGATCGAGAAGTTCGAGATGACCTTCGACCTCTACACGCCGACCCGCCACCGGAGGATCGCCGGGATCCTCGAGTACCGCACCTACACGCTGGCTCAGATCCGGCGTTCGGTCGCGTCGGTACCGTCACTGGAGTGGATCGAGTCGTTCGATTTCTCCTACGACATTTCACGACCGCTCGTCGTCGACAGCCTGGCAGAAGACGTGGTCCTGGTGCTGCGGAAGCGGTGAGGCGGAACGCATCCACACTGATTGACCCGTCCCGTCGGGTGGTCGTAGAATGTGGGTGAGCAGGGTCCAGGACGGGTTCTCTGGTTCTCACCTCCGGTCATCTGATTTCACCTGCAACCGGCCTGTTTCCTCCATCACCAAACATGCGAATCGCGGTTTTCCTGACTGTCGTACTGTCGTTGACCGTGGTCGGCGGTGCCCGTGCTGCCGAGGCACCGGTGGTGAGGCCCGCGCGCGTCGAGTTGCACTCGCCCGAAGATTCGGTCCAGGTGCTGGTCGAAACGGCCAGCGAGGGTCGAGCGGTTGATCGGACGCGTGACGTTCGATGGACGGTGGCCGACGCGAAGGTCGCCCGGGTCGACCGGGCGGGCCTGGTCACCCCCCTGTCCAACGGCAAGACCAGCCTCACGATCACTCTCGACGGCGCCACCCGCTCGATCGATGTCGTCGTCGTCGGAGTGGTCGAACCGCGGCCGTTGTCGTTTCAGCAGGACGTGATCCCGATCCTGACCAAGGCCCGCTGCAATTCGGGTGGATGTCACGGCAAGGCGGAGGGGCAGAACGGGTTCAAGCTGAGCGTCTTCGGGTTCGATCCCTCGGCCGACCATGCGGCGTTGACCAAGGAGAAGCGGGGCGGACGGGTTTCGCCGGCGATGCCTAGCGACAGCCTGCTGCTGACCAAGGGTGCCGGCACGGTGCCACACGGCGGCGGCCGAAAGCTGGAACCGGGCGGCCGTCGTTACCGGAGACTGCGACGCTGGGTTACCGAGGGGGCTCGATTCGACGTGCCCGGACGGGTTTGCACCTCGATCCGCGTTGATCCCCCCCAGCGACTGCTCGCGGCGCGGCAGACCCAGCAACTGCGTGTGATCGCCAGTGATGCCGAGGGAAACCGTTGGTGCGTGACGGCCGAATCCGAGTTCGAATCCAACAACGAGGTGATCGCCACGGTCAACCGCCGCGGGCTGGTGCTCTCGACGGAGGTTCCCGGCGAGGCGGCGATCCTGGTCCGGTACATGGGGCAGGTGGCCGTCAGCCGGATCACCCGCCCGCAGCCGGGTGTCGTGTTCCAGCGGCCGCCCGAACACAACTTCATCGACAAGCACGTGTGGGACCGGCTGGCCGAACTGGGCATCCCGCCCAGCCCGCTCGCCGATGATACGACGTTTCTCCGCCGGGCGCACCTGGACACGATCGGCACGCTGCCGACGGTTGCCGAGGTGCAGGCGTTCCTGGCTGACAAGAATCCCGACAAGCGGAATCGGGTGGTGGCGCGGTTGCTCGACCGCCGGGAGTACGCCTTTTACTGGGCGATGAAGTGGGCCGATGTGCTGCGGGTCGACAACGCGCAACTGAAGCCTCAGGTGACCGTGGCGATCACCCGCTGGCTGCGTCGCCAGATGGCTGAGAATGTTCCCTTCGACCGGTTTGCCCGCGAGATCGTGACCGTCCGCGGGAACACGCGATCCGAAACGCCCGCGGCGATCTACACGGTGCTGAAATCCCCCGGAGAACTCGCTCGCTCGATCAGCCAGTTGTTCCTTGGAGTGCGTATCGAGTGTGCCCGATGCCATCACCACCCGTTTGAGAAGTGGACTCAGAAGGATTACTTCGCCCTGGCGGGATTCTTCACCGGGGTCAAGCGGGACGGAAGGACGGGCGGGTGGCAGAAGATCACCGACGGTCCCGGATCGGACCTGAAGCATCCCCGGAGCGGACAGGTGGTCCCGACGGCGGGCCTGGGCAGTGATCCGATCACCCTGGAGAATCCCCTCGACAGGAGACGGGCGCTGTCGGACTGGATGACCGCCCCGGAGAACCGCTTCTTTGCCCGCACGATCGTCAACCGCCTCTGGGCGCATTACTTCGGCCGTGGCCTGGTCGAGCCGATCGACGATCACCGGGCGACCAATCCGGCCTCCAACGAGAAGCTGCTCGACGCCCTGGCCGCCGAATTCCGGCGACAGAAGTACGATCTCAAGGCGTTCACCCGCACCCTGCTGGCTTCGCGGACCTACCAGTTGTCCTCCTCGACTCTGCCGGACAACGAGCTCGACGACCAGAATTTCTCTCACGCGAGGAAGAAGGCGTTGCCGGCGGAGGTGTTGCTGGATGCGATCTGCCAGGCGACCGGTGTTCCCGAGCGGTTCAATGGCTGGCCGATCGGCTCTCGCGCGATCGAGATCTGGGACAACCGCCTGCCGTCCTACTTCTTCGTCATCTTTGGTCGACCGCAACGCAACAGCGTCTGCGAGTGCGAGCGGGGGAACGAGCCGAGCATTTCCCAGGCATTGCACCTGATGAACTCGCCGGAGTCTTTCCAGAAGATCCGTCACCGGGACGGCCGGGCTGCCGCGTTGGCGGCGAAGAAGCTCTCCGATGAACAGGTGATCGACCAGCTGTTCCTGGCCACGTTGTCGCGGCTGGCCACCGACCGGGAGCGGAAGCTGCTGCAGGCAGCCTTCACGGAGAGTTCCGGAAATCGTCGCGAGGCGGTTGAGGACATTCTGTGGACGCTCTTGAACACCAAGGAGTTCCTGTACAATCACTAGGCCCCATGGGTCGATGACATAGACTGGTGGGACCACCGGTCAACAATCGAGGTGCTTGATGTTGAGTTTGTCACTCGGTCGGACGGATGGACGTTTCTGTGACGGCGTGTCGCGCCGGCAGATGCTGAGACTGGGCGGAACGGGGGCCCTGGCGGGCCTGTCGTTGCCCGGGCTGCTCGAGCTCGAGGCGAAGGCCGCGTCGCAGCGGGGGGCGCAGGCCAAGTCGGTGATCATGATCTTCCTGGAAGGTGGTCCCAGCCACATCGACATGTGGGACCTGAAGCCACAGGCTCCCAAGGAGGTCCGCGGGTCATTCCACCCGATTTCGACCAATGTCCCCGGCACCCAGATCGGCAACATCCTGCCCAAGTGTGCCAGGATCACCGACAAGTTCACGATCTTGCGATCCCACAGCCACCGCGACAATGGCCACCAGACCGGGCGGCACTGGTGTCTGACAGGGCACCCGCCCACCTTCAACGATGGCCAGGCCACCGCCACCCCCTTCAACGCTGAGTACCCGTCGATCGGCTCGATGATCTCCCGCGAACTGGGCCACGGGGGGGCCGTGCCTCCCTACATCTGTGTTCCCGAGCCGATGGGTCCCGGGGGACCGGGGTTCTTCGGTGCCAAGTACTCGCCGTTTGTGATCGAGACCGACCCGGTGCAGCCGGATTTCCAGGTCCGTGACCTGAACCTGGCCGCCGGCACCAGTCGTCGCCGCTTCGATCTTCGCCGTCGGTTGCTCTCCGGGGTCGAGCAACTCGCCGAGGGTCGTTCGGGGCGTGGCCGCGTGGCCGCGATGTCGACCTATTACGAGAAGGCTCTCGAACTGATCACCTCCCCGGCCGCCCGCAAGGCGTTCGACATGAACTCGGAGAATCCCAGGTTGAGAGAGCAGTACGGGTTGACCTCGCTGGGCCAGTGCTGCCTGCTGGGCCGCCGGCTGGTCGAGGCGGGCTGCCGGTTTGTCGGCATCAGCCACGGAAGCTGGGACACGCATGTCGACAACTTCACCAGCCACGAGAAGGCACTGGTTCCGCATGCCGATGCGGCGCTGTCGACGCTGCTGACCGATCTGTACGACCGCGGATTGCTCGACGAGACCCTGGTCGTCATGTGGGGTGAGATGGGACGGACGCCGCGAATCAACGGCAACGCCGGCCGGGACCACTGGGCCCAGTGCCAGAGCGTGATCCTGGCCGGGGGAGGCATCAAGCCGGGCACGGTGGTCGGTGCCACCGACAAGACCGCGAGCTATCCCACCACGACCCCTTACGGGATCCGCGACCTGTTGCGGACGATTCTCGGACAGCTGGGTATCGACGCCGACCGCCAGTACCTGACCCCGCTGGGTCGGCCCGTGCCACTGGTCAAGGACGGTGCCTTCATTGACGAACTGGTCTGATTGGCCACGCCGGCCACGGCCGAGGGGAGACGATCGGATGCGGTTGCGGGTGGCGATCTGTGCCCTGTCGGTCTCGGTTGCCGCCGGGCTGTTCGACTTGCCGCTAGAGGCCCAGGCCCCGGGACTCGGTCACACCTTCCCCGCCGGCGCACCGGCCGGATCGACCGTCGAAGTCCAGTTGGGCGGTTACGACTTCACCCCGGACATCGACTATTTCCTGCACCATCCCAAGGCGACGCTGAAGGTCACCGGCAAGATCGGCCCCTACCTGGTCGCGCCGCCGCCGTACTGGTTCGGACCCAAGGGGCGGTCCAGTGCCTTCAAGATTCCGCGTGAACTGACCGCCACCATCACGCTGCCGGCCGGTCTGCCTCGCGGGCCGGTCCACTGGCAGGTGGCTAACGCCAACGGGGCCTCGGGCACGGCCGTGTTCTTCGTCGGTGACGGCCCCGAGCTGCTCGAATCGCGGCGGCAGGCCGAACCACAGCTCTTGGCGAAACTGCCGGTGACGGTCAACGGGCGGCTGTCGAGGATTGCCGAGGTCGATCGTTACACGGTGGTCGCCGCCGCCGACGGCTGCCTGACGGTCGACCTCTACGCCCGTCGGCTCGGTGCGAACTTCAACGGCACGCTGAAGATCCGGGACGCCTCCGGGACGTTGCTGGCCGATGTGATCGACACCGAGGGTCTGGACTGCGCCACGACGGTGACCGTCGTCAAGGGGCAGACCTACACGATCGAGCTGGCCGACCTGGATCACCGGGGGCACCGTTCGTTTGTCTACCGCCTGGAAGTGATCGCCGGGCCGCGGGTGATCGCCTGCCTGCCCAGCGGTGGCCGTCCGGGCACGACCGTCCCCGTGACGTTTGTCGGTTACGGACTCAAGAGCGGTGTGGCACAGCTGGAGACGCTGGTCAGCAATGTGGTCTTCCCGAAGGACGACGCCGGAACCGGCTGGTACCAGCACTGCCTGAAGACCCCGAACGGGCAGGCCCTGCCGGTGCCGTTGCGGCTGGCTGACTTTGCCGAGCTGGTGGAACCGGCCGCGGGGGCTGCCCCGGTCCTGGCCCCGGGGGCGGCCATCACCGGCACCCTGTCCAGCCCGGGAGAGGTCGACGAGTATCCGTTCCTGGCCAAGGCCGGCCAGTTGTTCCGTTTCGAAGCGATCTCGGCACAGATCGGCACGCGGCTCGATCCTGTTCTCCGCATCGTCGACAAGGACGACAAGCAGGTTGCGATCAACGACGATTTCGGCGGCACGCTCGATGCCCGTCTCGATTTCAAGGCTCCGGCCGACGGAACCTTCCGCATCCGCCTCCACAACGGCACCGGAGAGGATGGCAGGCTCGATTCGGTCTACCGTCTGACCGCGCGGCTGCAGGAACCCGCGTTCACCCTGTCGATGCCGCAGGCCTTCACCGCGGCCGTCGGAGGCAAGGCCGCCCTGACCGTCTCGTGTGTCCGGACCGGGGGGTTTGCCGATGAGATCGTGCTGAAGATGGCGGGATTTCCCGAGGGGGTCACCGTGCCCGCGGAGATCAAGATCCCCAAGGGGAAGAACTCGGTGAAGGTCAATGTCGAGGTGGCCAAGACCTCCGGTACCGACGTCGCCTTCGTGACGTTGATCGGGACCGCCATGCTCGACAAGCGGTCGGTGACCGTGACTGCACGGACCAGCTTCGGTGGCAACCTGGTGCCCCGGAGGGCCACCGCCCGGTTCGACAACCGCATGATGCTGGTTCGCACGATGGCTTCGCCGGTGACGCTGGACCTGATCGATCGCAACCGCCAACGGCCGGTGCACCGCGGTACGACCTACCCGGCCGAGTTCATCGTGAAGCGAGACAAGGGGTTCCAGGGACCCATCCGTGTGCGGATGGCCGCCGCGCAGCAACGCCGTGTGCAGGGGATGCGGGGGCCGGTCGTCCCGATTCCCGAGGGGGCCGAGCGGATCCAGTACCCGTGCTTCATGCCCGAGTGGCTCGAGACCGACAGGACCACCCGGTTCCTGGTGCACTCGGTTGCCGTCCAGAAGGACGCCAAGGGCCGCTTGCGGCACCTGGTCAAGGGATCGACCGGCAGCATCACGATGATCTTGGAAGGGGCGTTGTTGAAACTGGCTCATCGGGCCGGCGAGCTGACCGTGGCGCCGGGGGGCAGTTTCGAGGTGCCGGTGACGGTGGCCCGATCGGCAAAACTCGCCGAAACCACGGTTGTCCGTGTCGAGGTGCCCGAACCGTTGGTGGGGCTGATCAAGGCCAAGCCGTTGACGCTCAAGCCCACCCAGGGCAACGGGACGCTGAAGATCATGACCTTGCCCGACGCGAAACTGGTCGGAGACTGGCAGATCAAGCTGGTGGCGACCGCGTTGCAGGATGGCCGCTGGCCGGTGGTGTCGGTGATCAACGTGCCGGTTCGCTTCGGACGCTAGCCGCTGCGACTGGAATCCTCGCGGCATCGGTGGCATGCTGCGACCAGTCGGCCGCCCTTCGGGCGGGCGTGGGTGAGTCCAGGGGGGCAGTGTTGATGATCAATCGTCGTGAGTTTCTGGCCACGTCGGCGGTGACGGGGCTGTCGTTGCTGACGCCGTCTCTGCGAAGCCGTGTCGAGGCGGCGGACGCGAAGAAGCTGAGGATCACCGGGATCGAGTGGGACCAGGTGCTGGTGCCCTACCAGGACTTCAACCGCCAGGCGTTGTTCCGCTACCACGGCCTGTCCCTGCAACTGCGGACGATCTTCCGGGTGCGGACCAACACCGATCTGGTCGGGCTGGGAGAATCGTGGGGTGCGGCCTCGTTGACCGACAAGCAGGTGGCCGGGTACGTGGGGACCAGCCCGTTCGAATGGCTGGGGGCGCGGAAAGACCTGTCGTTGAACATGGCCCTCTACGACCTGATGGGCAAGGTGCTGGGGTTGCCCGCCTGGCGGTTGATCGGACCGAAGGTCCGCGACCGGATTCCGGTCGCGGCCTGGACCGTGTCGAGGTCGCCGGAGGAACTGGCCGAGGAGGTCCGCCAGGCGGCAGGCCGTGGCTACCTGTGGCTGAAGTACCACATCGACGAGGTCCACAACGTGGTCGACCAGGCCCGCGCCATGCAGCGGGTCGCCCCGAAGGGTTTCCGGGTCCAACTGGATTTCAATGCCAACGCCGAGTACCGGGACATCTCGCCGATCCTCAGAGAACTGGGGCGGTTTCCGGTGATAGGTCGGGTCGAAGACCCGATCCAGACGGGTGATCGTGACGGGTACCGCAAGCTGATCGCCGAATCCGACATCGAGTTGTTGATTCACCATGGCCCGGTCGACTACCTGATCGACAAGGCCTGCGACGGGTACATGGCGGGCCATGCCCCGATCGGCAACGCGATCAAGGTGGCCGGCGTCTCGGAGGAATCCGGACTCCCGTTCATGCTGCAGCAGGCCGGTGGCCAGATCAACCAGGCGTTCCTGGCCCACGAGGTGGCGGTTTTCAGCGGGGCCAGGATCGACCACGTCAACCTGGCTCACCTCTGGTCCGATCACGTGACGACGTCCCGCGCCAAGGTGACACGCGGGACGATTGCCGTGCCGAAGGGGCCCGGGTTGGGCATGCGGCTCGACCCCGAAAAACTCGAAAAGTACATCAACGCCCCACGTCCGCGGTACCGGCCCTTCCTGGTGCGCATCGTCTACAAGGGGGGGCCGACGATCGTCGTCCGCCACGACGCTCACCTGCCCGGCCAAACCGACAGCCTGAGGTTCCTGGGCCGGTTGCTGAAGGGAAAGGTGCCGGGCAACAGGATCCCGGGGCCGACTCCGGGTTACCTCAACGCGGTGAAGTCCGAGTTCCTGGACCGGAAGAACTGCGGGGATTTCGATCGCCTGTGGAAGGCGACCGAGCGGGGGGCGGTGGTGACCGGCGGTTCCGACTCAGGCGGATTCCCGACGCCGTAGCCGGTTGCCCCATCGGGCCAGTCGCTCGGCGTGGGTGTCCTGCAACGCCGTGAAGGCGAACAGGACCATCGCGGCGGCGATCATCAGCAGCGTGGTTTGCAGCGTGTCGTTGTTGGCCAGGGAGGCGACAACCGGTCGTGCCGCCCATTGACGGGTGGCCGCCTTGTCAGAGACCTCCAGGGCGACAGGGGCCCGGGGGATCAGCCGCAGCGACTCGTCGACCGACAGCCGATTTTCGCCGGGACCGGATTCCTGGAGGTCCAGTCCGGCCAGTTCGTTGGCGTAGCCGGGATCGGCCTTCAGTGCGTCGCGAACCTGCTCGAGGTACTCGATCCGATCCTCCAGTGCCCGCTCGTCGTCACGGTTGTCGGCCGCGTGCTCGGCCAGGTCCCCGAGGATGAGCCAGCCGGGGGCGAGCGAGACGATCCCGTAGAGACCGGTGGCGGCGAACAGCGTCAGCCAGAAGGCCAGCGAGATCCTGACGGCCGGTTCGGTGGGAAGACGGGTCACGTGTTCAGGGTCCTGTTTCGGCCGGTTGCGCGATCGGTCAGATCGTGCCTCCGTAGGTGGCGTTGTTGCCGAGCAACTCCTCGATCCGCAGCAACTGGTTGTACTTGCAGATGCGGTCGGTGCGGCTGGCTGAGCCGGTCTTGATCTGCCCGGTGTCCAACGCCACGGCGAGGTCGGCGATCGTGGTGTCCTCGGTCTCTCCCGACCGGTGGCTTATCACCGCCGTGTAACCGTTCTTGCCGGCCATCCGCACCGCGTCGATTGTCTCGGTCAACGTCCCGATCTGGTTCACCTTGACCAGGATGCTGTTGGCCACGCCCTTCTCGATCCCGTCGGCCAACCGCTTGACGTTGGTGACGAACAGGTCGTCGCCGACCAGTTGGCAGCGGTCACCAACCGCATCGGTCAGCAGTTTCCAGGCGTCCCAGTCGTCTTCCGAGCAGCCGTCCTCGATCGAGCAGATGGGGTACTTGTCGACCCATCCGGCGAGCAGTTCGACGATGCCGGCCGCGTCGACGTCCTGGCCCTCGAGGTGATACACGCCCTTCTCGGCGTCGTAGAACTCGGTTGCGGCGCAGTCCAGGGCGATCTTGACCTGGTCACCGGCCTGGTAGCCGGCTCGTTCGATCGCCTCGAGAATCGCAGTGATCGCCGCCTCGTTGCTTTCCAGGTTCGGTGCGAACCCGCCCTCGTCGCCGACGGCGGTACTGAAGCCCTGTTCGGAGAGGACCTTCTTGAGGTTGTGGAAGATCTCGGTTCCACAACGCAGTGCTTCGCCGAAGCTCTCGAAACCCAGCGGCATCACCATGAATTCCTGGATGTCGACCGAGTTGTCGGCGTGTTCGCCGCCGTTGATGATGTTCATCATCGGTGCCGGCAACCGGTTGGCCCCGGCTCCGCCGAGATACCGGAACAGCGGCTGGTAGCAACTGCGGGCTGCGGCGTGGGCGGCGGCCAGCGAGCAGGCCAGTATCGAGTTGGCTCCGAGGTTCGACTTGTTCTCGGTGCCGTCTAACTCGAGCATCCGGCGGTCGATTTCGGCCTGGTTGGTGACGTCGAGATCAATCAGCACATCGACGATGCGGTTGTTGACATTGTCGACGGCCTGGCGGACGCCCTTGCCGAGATAGCGGTTCTCGGCGTCGGTGTCACGCAGTTCGTGGGCTTCGTGCTGTCCGGTGCTGGCGCCGCTGGGCACCGCGGCCCGTCCCACCACGCCTTCCTCGGTCGTGATGTCCACCTCGACGGTCGGGTTGCCGCGGCTGTCGAGAATCTCTCGGGCGCGGACTTCTGTGATGGCTGTGCTCATCGCGTACTGTTCCTGGCAGGCTGTCGCTTGTGGCGTCTGCGATTCCGTTGTAGCAGGTGGACCGAACCGCTTCCACGACACGCAAAAAGGCCACCGTTTCGAGACTATCGACCGGCCACCGGGCGGGGCATCAACTGTTCGAGCGGTGTCCTCGCAAGCGGCGCGGTCGGTGAATTCGTCAGGAACGGACACTACGACGTTGGTCCCCCGACCCGGTAGAATGGAGACAGTCGCCTCGAGAAGGAATGAACAGGATGGGCCGCGCGCTCGAACCGATGGATCCTCAGCTGACGTCAATCCAGCCCGGTGGCGGGGTCGTGATCCGTCTCGAGCTGGCCTGGGGTGTGGTTCGCCGGCTGTGGCTGAAGACCTTCCGCAACGGCTACGTGAAGCGGATGGCCGCACTGCGACAGGGAGAATCCAACGGGTGCCCCCACGAGGTGCTCGATCCTCGAGACGTGAAGTTCTACCGCAACCAGCCGGGCTACTGGTGGTGTCCCGATGACGATCCGTTCACAGGCCGCGACCGGTTGCCGTTCGTGCGTGTGGGGCTGGCTGAGTTGTTGGTGTTTTCGGTGCTGACCTGGGGTTCGGCGGCGGCCCTGGCCTGTTGGCTGTTGTCGGCCTCGCCGGCACCGCTGCTGAACTGGGCCGGCTGGATCGGCGTGGTGCTGCTGGTGGCCGCGGCGATGATCATCGCCTGGTTCTTCCGTAACCCGAACCGGGTGCCGCCGGATGACGACGACGCGGTGCTCTCGCCGGCCGATGGAACGGTGGTCGAGATTCGCGAGATCGATCACGACGAGTACATCGAGGGTCCGGCTGTTCAGATCGGCATCTTCCTGTCCCTGTTCAACGTCCACGTCAACCGCAGCCCCCGTCCGGCCCGGGTGATCGGTCTCACCTATCGCCGCGGCAAGTTCCTCAACGCCGGCCGTCCCGAGGCGTCTCAGGAGAACGAGCAGTTGGCGGTGCGGCTGGAGGAGACCGGTGGATCGGAGCGTCCGTTGATCGTCCGCCAGATCACCGGGCTGGTCGCCCGGCGAATCGTCTGCTGGTTGAAACCCGGCGACACGTTGTCGGCAGGTGAGGTGTTTGGGATGATCAAGTTGGGGTCTCGGACCGAACTGGTGCTGCCCCGCGAGGAGGGTCTCGAACTGGCCGTTGAACTGGGCCAGGTGGTTCGGGCGGGCACCAGCGTGATGGCCTGTTTCTCGTCGGCTCCGAAGAAAGGACACGCGTCATGAAAAGTCGCCGTAAGGTCTTTGCCGTGCTGCCGACGATGTTGACGCTGGGCAACCTGGTCTGCGGATTCGGCTGCATCACCTTCGCCGCCAAGCTCGGCCCCTCCGACTCGACACTGACGTTCGCCGCGCTGCTGGGTCCCAACGCGGCCCAGGAGGGCCAGGGGCTGGTGATCGCCGCGGTGCTGATCTACCTCGCGATGGTCTTCGACGCCTTCGACGGCAGCGTGGCACGCTTGACCAACCAGACCAGCGAGTTCGGTGCGAACCTCGACAGCCTCTGCGATGTTGTCAGCTTCGGGATCGCCCCGGCATTCCTGATGCTGCAGTTCACCCGCATCTACGCTCCGCACGATTTGTGGGCCGAGCAGGGCAGCCAGCTGCAACGTCTGCTCTGGGTGTTGGCAGCGTTGTACGCCGTCTGTGCGGCATTGCGGCTGGCGAGGTTCAATTCCGAGGTCGACGAGGAGGACTCGCACGTGGAGTTCAGCGGACTGCCCTCGCCGGCGGCGGCCAGCGTGGTGGCGAGCATTCCGATCTCGCACCAGCTGCTGGTGCGGTCCCACGACAACCCGACCCAGTTGGTGGCCGAGTGGCTCGGACCGGTCCTGCAACTCTCGCTGCCGGTGGTGACGCTGGCCCTGTCCTGCCTGATGGTCAGCCGAATCCCCTACGTGCACGCGGTCAATCACCTGTTGCGGGGCCGCCGTGGTCGTGCCCACATGATCCAGCTGGTCTTTGCCCTGGCGGTGATCTACTGGCAGCACGAGATTGCCATCCCGTTGATCCTCTGCTGGTACGCCTTTGCACCACCGGTGAAGGCGCTCTGCCGGTCCCTGGTCTCTGGCCGGCTCCACAAACCGACCGAAATCTGACGGATTTTCTCAATGTTTACAGGCCTCGTCGAAGCCCGCGGAACCGTCAGCGGCCTGGTTGACGATCCGCCGGCGTGCCGGCTGGAGGTCGATGTCGGTGACGAGTGGGCCACCGCGGCGTCGGTGGGCGACAGCATCGCCATCAACGGCTGCTGCCTGACGGTTGTGGAGATCGGTGAGGCGTCGCTGTGGTTCGAGGCCGGGCCCGAGACCCTGGCCTGCACCAATCTCGGAGAACTGGTTCCCGGGGCCGCGGTCAATCTCGAGCGACCGTTGGCAGCGGGTGGGCGGTTGGGGGGACACTTTGTCCAGGGCCATGTCGATGGCACGGCCAGCGTGATCGATGTCAGCCGTGAGCGGGAGTGGGTGACGATGTGGTTCGAGGTGGCCGCTGATCTGGCACCGCAACTGGTCCCCAAGGGTTCGGTTGCCGTCGACGGCATCAGCCTGACCGTGGTCGACGTGGCCGAGACCCGTTTCAGCGTCGCGCTGATTCCTCACACGCTCGAGGTGACCACGCTGGGGGTTTGCGAGACGGGGGCGCGGGTCAACATCGAGACGGACATCCTGGCCAAGTATGTGCAGAAGCTGGTTGAGAGCGGTTCGATCGGCGAGGTCGTCGAGGGTGGTTCGGAATGAAGCCCGCCGTCCGGCAGACCCGCAGTTACCTGATGGATCTCTTTGCACGGCACGGGTTCCACCCGCGGACCGATTTCGGCCAGAACTTCCTGATAGATCTCAATCTCGTCGATGTGATTGCCCGGGAAGGACGTCTCGGTCCCGAGGACGTCGTGCTGGAGATCGGCACCGGCACCGGCAGCCTCACGACTCAACTCTCGGCACTGGCCGGGGCGGTGATCACCGTCGAGGTGGACACCAACATGGTGAGGCTGGCACGGGAGGTGGTCGACGGGTTGCCCAACGTGACGCTGTTGCACCGGGATGCCCTGAAGAACAAGAACCACTTCGCGCCGGAACTGCTCGAGTTGATCGACGAGCGGCTGGGCGAGGTGTCGGGGCGGAGACTGAAGCTGGTGGCCAACCTGCCCTACAGCATCGCCACGCCGGTTGTCTCGAACCTGGTCGCGACCGACCTCGATTGGGAACGGATGGTGGTGACGATCCAGTGGGAACTGGCCGAGCGGATGACGGCCTCTCCGGGCGGTCGCGAGTACGGGGCGCTCTCGGCCTGGCTGCAGGCTCAATGTCACGTGAAGACGCTCCGGCGGCTGCCGCCGACCGTCTTCTGGCCTCGACCAAAGGTTCAAAGCGCCATCGTGAGGCTGGCGCCCGATCCGGCGGGGCGTCGACGGATCGTCGATCGGGTGTTCTTCCAGGACTTTCTGCGTCGAGGTTTTCACCAGCGGCGGAAGCACTTTCGCAGCGTGCTGGCGGGAATGTACCGCAAGCAACTCGCCAAGGGCGACATCGACGACGTGTTTGAACAGATGGGGATCGCCACCGAGACGCGGGCCGAACAAATCGACGTTGCTGCTCTGGTAGAAATGTCCAATCGGTTGTATCACAGGGTCAATTCCGTTCAGGAAGCTCAACAGGAAATCTAGTGCCATGGACAGCCGGATCGTCTACCGCGGGTACACGTTCGATGACGTGCTGCTGGAGCCACTCTACAGCGGCATCCTGCCCTCGCAGGTGAATGTCTGCAGCCGCCTGACCCGGAACATCCCTCTGAACCTTCCGGTGATCAGCAGTCCGATGGACACGGTCACCGAAAGCGACATGGCGATCGCGTTGGCCCAGGAGGGGGGCATCGGGATCATCCACAAGAACATGACCGTCGAGCAGCAGTCGCTGGAGGTCGACCGGGTGAAGCGGAGCGAACACGGCGTGATCGTCGACCCGGTCACCCTGCCCCCCGACGCCACCGCGGCCGAGGCCGCCCGGATCATGGACGAACGCAACATCAGCGGCGTTCCGATCACCGTCGACGGCTTCCTGAAGGGGATCCTCACCCGCCGCGATCTCAGGTTTCTCGATTCCCCGGAGACGAAAATCGAGGAAGTGATGACCCGCGAGAACCTCGTGACGGCTCCCGAAGAGACGTTGCTTGAGGACGCTCAGAGAATTCTGTTGGAAAACAAGGTCGAGAAACTGTTGCTGGTGGATCGAGATTACCGATTAAAGGGATTAATCACGATCAAGGACATAGATAAGAACCGCCGGTTCCCGCTGGCCTCCAAGGACACGCGGGGTCGACTGCGGGTCGGTGCTGCGGTCGGAGTGGCGGATTTCGAACGAGTCGAGGCATTGCTGGAGAAGGGAGTCGACGTCCTGGTCGTCGACAGTGCTCACGGGCACTCGGAGAACGTGGTTGAGACTGTCAAGGAGATCAAGCGGCGGCATGAAATCGACGTGATTGCCGGCAACGTGGCCACCACCGAAGGGGCCCGTGACCTGCTGGCGGCGGGAGCCGACGCGATCAAGGTCGGAATCGGACCCGGGTCGATCTGCACCACAAGGATCATTTCGGGGGTCGGGGTTCCCCAGTTGACTGCGATCGTCAACACGGCCAAGGCCATCGCCGACACCGACGTCCCGATCATTGCTGACGGAGGGATTCGTTACAGCGGAGACATCACCAAGGCCCTCGCTGCCGGGGCGCACGTTGTCATGCTCGGCGGACTGCTCGCCGGACTCGACGAAAGTCCCGGCGAGTTGATCCTCTTCCAGGGACGCAGCTTCAAGCGGTACCGTGGAATGGGATCGTTGGGAGCGATGGTCAAGGGCAGCAGCGAACGATACAGGCAGGGTACGAGTGAAGCGGGTCGGCAGGAGGCCGGAAAACTGGTGCCGGAGGGAGTCGAGGGGCGAGTGCCTCACAAGGGACCACTCAACAACTTCCTCTACCAGTTGGTCGGCGGACTGCGGGCCGGCATGGGTTACTTGGGAACACGGACGATTTCGGAGTTGAGGACGGAAGCGCGATTTATCCAGGTGTCGCCAGCCTCCGTCCGGGAGAATCATCCCCATGACATCGCGATTACGCAGGAAGCACCCAACTACACGGCGGAACATTCGCCGATGGAAACGACCTGACCGGCTGCCCGGCCGGTTGGTCACCGCGGTGGCGATGCTACTGTTGGCCACCGGAGCGGCCACGGCAGGAGAACCCGGCTCCTCGTCGCCCTACGCTCTGCCGCGAGTCGTGATCCGAAAACCTGCGAAGCCGAGATCGCCCAGGCCCACCAGGGCACCGCTTGCCAGGCCGGCCGTGGATCCGGTCCGGAGCAAGACCGCTGTTCGGAATACCCGGCTCCCGGACGTGACCCCGTCTGAGTCGAAGGTGACGCCGGTTTCGGCTCGGCAGAACCCGCCGGCCGTCCAAGACCCGAAGCGACTGCGGAGGATCACCACGATCCGGCCGTTCCAGGACTACTCGCCCCTGGGCCGGCCACCGGTGACCCGCAAGCCCGAAGAACTGAATCTCGACGGGGCGGAGTTGACCAAGCGAGCCTTCGAATCGCAGGTCTACCACTGGAAGCCCACCGATCTCTACCACTTCCCGCTCTACTTTGAGGATCCGCCCCTCGAGCGGTACGGGCACACTCACCATGAACTGGTCCAGCCCTTCGTGTCCGCCCAACGTTTCGGCATGCAGTTGATCGGGTTGCCTTACCAGATGACCATCGATCCGATCCTGAAGAAGACCTACACGCTGGGCTGGTATCGTCCCGGCGAACCGGCGCCGATGCTTTTGTACCAGGTGCCGTGGAACACCGAGGCCGCAGCGGCCCAGGCCGGAGTGATGACGGGATTGTTCTTCCTGGTGCCCTAGCTTGGTAGGCTGGAACAGTCCTCTTCGGCATGGGCCGTCCGGGATATCATCCCGACTTGGGGCTACGCCCGTGAACACACCGCACCCCGGACTCGGCAACCAGGAGACCGGCTTGACGGCTCTTGCCGCGGACATCGTCGATCGTATCGAGTCGTTGCTGCTCGATGCCGAAGCGACCACGCGGCCGCTGGAGCTTGACCCCTACAGGGACAAGCTCTTCGAACTGTTCGTCACGGCCCACGCCGCCGGCCTGATCTCCGGGGACGTCGCCGATGGCGACCTGACGGCCGACGGGATCAGTCGTCACCTGGCCGCCCGCTGGAACCTGGCCGACGTGGCCCAGGTTTCGGTCTCGCGGCAGGAGAAGCTCCCTTTGGAGTCTCTGGGACGGATGAGGATGTTGTGGTCGTTCCTGCGGATGTGGATGGAATGGGCCTATGCCTGGGAGCGTTGGTCCGAATTTCACGATGTCTAGACCGAGGCGTCCACTTCGGCCAGTGTCTCGCGCCACGCGGCGACCAGTCCCTCGGCAGCCGCGTTGATCGGGAATCTCTCGGCGATCTGTTCACTCGCCGCCTCTCCCAGCCGGGTTCTCAGTGTCGGGCTGGCCGCCAGTCGGGCCAGTTGGTCGGCCAGCGCGGCCGGGTCGTCGGCGGGCACCAGGATCGCCGTGCGTCCGTCGGTGAGGATTTCGCGGGTCCCGCCCACGTCGGTGGCCAGGATCGCGCGGCCGGCGGCGGCGGCCTCCAGCAGCACGCGGCCGAGGGGTTCCTGGCGCGCCGGATGGACCAGCAGGTCGATTTCGGCCAGCAACTCGGGAACATCCCGGCGGTAGCCCAGTCGGTGGATCCGGCCCGACGGGGCCGATTCGGCAAACTTCGCGAACACCCGTTCCTCGAAGGCCACGCTCTCGGCCTTCCGGGACAGTCTTTCGCCAATGACCAGGTAGTCGATGTCGGCATCGATTCGGGTTGCCGCTTCGGCCAACACGTCGGGGGCCTTGCGGAGACCGATCTGGCCGATGGTTGCGACCAGCAGGCCGGGGCGGGTGATTTCCAGTTCGCGCTTCAGCCAGCCGAGTGGCCGTTGCGGATTCCGAAATCGGGCCGGGTCGATTCCGTTGTACACCACGCGGGTGCGGTCGGGGTCGAGACCGGCGGCGACGTGGTGGTCGCGGGTGGCGTGCGAGACGGCCAGCAGGCGGCGGTTGGTGTTGATGTCGGCCAGGGCGGTTGTCGAGAGATTGAGGATGTCGCGGAGATGTCCGGTAGTGGGACGGCCGGTCCGGCGGGCCAGCCGCCCGGCCAGCCGACTCATCGACACGCTGTTGGCGTGCAGCAATCCGGCACCGCATCTCTCGAGACATTCCGCCAGGCGGCCGACGGCCGTGTCGCGGTCGTCACCGATCGAGAACGCGACGTGCTCGATCTTTCGGGCGGCCAGCACTTCGGCGAACTCGCCGGTGGCCGGGGCCAGGACGACCGGGTCCCAGCCCCTCTCACGGATGGCCGGGACCAGCGCCAGCAGCGAGTGTTCGCCTCCGTTGAACGAGCCGAATTCGCAGAGGATGGCGACGCGGTGAGAATCGGACGGCATCGAGTGTGGCTCTGAATTTCGATGCATTCAGCGACCACGACGCCTGGATTCGGCCACGACGTTCGGACGGGCTAGTAGCGGGCCAGGTCGGCCGCTTCGGTCTCGAGGCTCAGGTCGGTCACGATCTGCTGGGCCGAGTTGAGCATCATCTTCAATTCGCTGCCGATCGCGATGAACTGCCAACCCTCACCGATCCGTCGCTGGACATCCTCGGCCGTCTGCACGTGAAGACCGACCGGCGTTCCGACGTCCTTGCCGGTGGCCAGCACCCGCTGCATCATCGCTTCGTGGTCCTCGGGTGTCGGAAACGTTCCGTCGTCTTCCCGCATCTGGAACCTCAGGTCATTGGGGCCGACGAAGATCGCATCGACCCCGGGAAGGCTGTAGATGTCCGGAGCGTTCTCGACGCCCTGCGGCGATTCTGTCTGCAGCACGACCAGGATGTTGTCGTTGGCCTGTTCGAAGTAGTCACTGGCCGAGGCGTCGAAGTTGATCGCGTGCAGGCCGCCACCGACCGATCGGTCGCCGACCGGGGGGTACTTGGCCGCAGCGATAGCGGCCTTGGCCTGTTCCACCGTGTCGACCATCGGGACCACGATGCCGTATGCTCCGGCATCGAGTACCCGCTTGATCAGGTCGTGGTCCCCTCGCGGGACCCGGGCCAGCGGCACGCAGCCGGCATCGGCAATCGCCCCGAACACCAGGGCCGCGTCGCTCCAGTCGACCGGTGAGTGCTCGATGTCGAGCGTCAGCCAGGGAAAGCCCACGCGGGCCATCAGCCGGGTTGCGTAGACGTTTCCCAGGCTCAGCCATGTGCCCACCTGGGGCTGACCGGCTCGCAGGGCCGCTTTCACCGGGTTCTGTTTCATCGGGGGCTCCAATCCGTAGAGGGTGTGTTTCGGGTGGCGGGGCGACCGACGGTGAGGCGGCCCCGGCAGGTCAACACCGATTCTCGCACGCGGCCCACGCAGGTCAACCGAGGGGGACACTCGGGCCGGTGACGGCTATACTCGGCCCGCATTTGCTTCGGGTGCCGGGGCGACGAGACGGCTCGTGGCGATCAGCGAGGCGGAGATGATGGGGGAATTCCAGTCGGTGGCCAGGACGGGGGACATTCCCGAGGGCGAGGGGCGGGCGTTTGCGGTCTCGGGCCGAATGGTCGCCGTCTTCCTCAGGGATGGACAGTACCACGCCATCAACGACAGCTGTCCCCACATGGGGGCCTCGTTGGCGACCGGCTGGGTCGAGGACGACCAGGTCACCTGCCCGTGGCATGCCTGGCGGTTCTGTATCACCGATGGCAGCTGGCTGGACAACCCGCAGTCGGATCTCAATACCGACTGCTACGAGGTGCGTGTGGTCGAGAACGAGATCCAGGTGCTGGTGCCGGAGCGGCAGGACCCCGGGACCGACGCCGCTGCCGGGGACGAGTGAGCCTGTCGCCGCGGGTGGTCAGCTCAACTCGCACGATTCGCCGGGTGCCATCACCAGCGGTTCGGTCGACGTTTCGGCCCGCACCCGCTCGGCCCACGCTTCGGCGTCCTGGGCGATCAGTGGCCAGGTGTCGTAGTGATCGGGGATCACCCGTTTCGGCTCGATCAACTGGACCGCCTTCAGCGCATCATCGGGGCCCATCGTGAAGTTGTCGCCGATCGGCACGATTGCCAGGTCGATGCCGGCCTCGCCGATCAGCTTCATGTCGTAGAACAGCCCGGTGTCGGCGGCGTGGTAGATGGTGCCGTCGGACAGTTTCAGCAGCACCCCGGCCGGGTTGCCTCCGTTCGAGCCGTCGGGCAGCATCGAACCGTGGTGGGCGATCGTCAGCTTGACGGTGCCCCACTCGAAGGCGTGTTGCCCCCCGATGTGCAGCGGGTGGGTGTTCTCGATCCCCTGCCCGCCGAGCCACTCGACGATCTCGAAGTTCGCGATGATCATCGCCCCGGTGCGGTTGGCCACGGCGACCGCGTCACCGACGTGGTCACCGTGACCGTGGGTCAGGATGATCACCTCGGCGGGCACCTCCTCGGCTGTCGTCGATGCCACCGGGTTGTCGGTCAGGAACGGGTCAATCAGCACGTGCGTTCCGTTGGTCTCGACCAGGAAGGTCCCGTGTCCCAGGAATGTCACCGAGGTCGTCATCGTCTGGTGTCTCCTGCAAGTCGCCTTGTACCAGTGGTCTTTCAGCGGCCCAACTCGTTGTGCATGTGTCGCTTGTAGGCTTCGACCCCGGGCTGCCCGAAGGGATTGATGCCCGTGGCGTAGCCTTCGAGCGTGATGGCTAGCATCAGCATCTGCAACAGGGCTCCCATGGTGAATTCCCCGAGCCGGGGCAGGTGGATGTCCGCGGTGGGTCGTGCGTCCTCGGCGTAAGCGAGGTTCGTGCCGCGGATGGCCGCATCGAGGACCTCGTGGAGCGTGCGGCCGGCGAGCCGGTTCAACTCGTCTGTGTCGTCGGGTCGCGGGGGGATGACCAGGGGAATATTGCGGGGCTCGTCGATCATGAGGTTGGTGATCAACTTGTCTCGGCGGCCGTCCTGGTGCTGCTGGCCGCGGCTGTGCAGGTCGCGGGTGTTGACGGCCGTCAGCGGTGTGGCTCCGCGTCCGTCCTTGCCGAGGCTCTCGGCCAAAAGCTGGTCGTGCCACAGTCCCAGCGGTTCCAGCGCCTTGCTCCAGACCGACAGCACCCGCACGTTCATGCCGTGGTGCTCTTCGGCGGTGATTGACGTGGCGGCATGATCCAGTGGCGGGTTGTCGCCCGGATCGGCCTCGCCGAACACCCGTGTCATTTCAGCCGCTCCGGCCAGCAGTGCGCGGATGTCGAGTCCGAGGATTGCTGCCGGCAGCAGTCCGACGGAGGTCATCACCGAGAACCGACCACCGATCTTCTCGGGCAGCGTGAAGATGTTCGAACACCCCAGTGCCACGGCCTGGTCTCTCAACGGGCTGTCGGCACCGGTCATCACCGCCAGCGACTCGGCGACCTCGACCGCGTCACCCAGCCTCGCCTCCAGCGCGGCCAGAAAGACCCGCAGCGCGATCGCCGTCTCGATGGTGTTGCCCGACTTGCTGGTGACCAGCAGCCGCCATCGTTGGTCGGTGGTGTGCGCCAAGCGGTCGAGCAGGGCCACCAGGAAGTTGTTGTCGAGGTTGTCGCCTTCGAAGTAGATTCGAGGGGCATTTCTGCGGGCCTCCCGGGGGCGTTCGTTGTGATAGGGATCGCACAGGGCCGAAAACAGCGCCCGTGGTCCCATCGACGAACCACCGATGCCCAGCAGGACGATCTCGTCGGCCCGTTCGCGGAATTCGGCCCCGACCCGCTCGATCCGCGACAACTCGGCCTCGTCTTCCAGCAGTCGTGCGGGCCAGTTTACGAAGTCGGTATCGAGTGGTTCGAAGGCACCGGGTTCGGGTGATCCACTCGCGTCGTTGCCGAGAGTCGTACGGGCCGCCAGCAGTCGATCGATGACCGCTTCGCGGGCGTCGTGATCGAGCACCGTGTCGGCGGCAGTCGAATCGTACAGGGGCAGCAGGTCGCTCATCGGTTGCTCGCCAGGTTGCCGCACGCCGCCGGACCCGCGTGGCCGTGGTCACACGTCGTCCGGTGGCGAGATCCCGAAGTCCTCGATTGTCAGCAGCGCACAAAACGGCAGGTCGCGTGCGGCGAATGCCGCTCCGCCGCCCTCGAGCCGATCGACGATTCCCACGACCTGCACCACCTTCGCTCCGTACTCCTCGATCCGGTCCACCGCCTGCAGGGCACTGCCGCCGGTGGTGACCACGTCGTCGATGACCACCACCCGGGCCCCTGGGCCCGCCGGACCCTCGATGTACTGACCGGTCCCGTGTCCCTTGGATTCCTTGCGGACCAGCAGCCCTTCCATCGATCGACCCCGTTCGGCCGCGACGGTCAGCAGCCCGCCGATGATCGGGTCGGCCCCGATCGACATCCCGCTGACCGTGTCGTAATCGACGTCCTCGAGCAACTCCAGCAGACCCTCACAGACCTGTCGCAGTCCGTCGGCGTGCAGGGTGATCTGCTTGCCGTCGAGGTAATAGGTCGAGGTGCGACCGCTGGCGAGTGTGAATTCGCCGAACTTCAGGGCCCGTTCGTGGAACAGCGCAATCAGCGACTTCCGGTCGAACATGGTGGCACCGGCCACTGCGGACCGGGGAATTGCAGGAGGGGGGCGGGATCGACAGCCCGCCATCTTAGCGGTGGATCACCACTTCACAACCGGTCACCAGCATCCCGTAGAGCCGTTTGATGTCCGCGGCCAGCATTCGCATGCAGCCTCGGGACGCGCCCCGGCCGATCGAATCGGGTTGGTTCGTCCCGTGGATCCCGTATCCCTCGCCGATGTCGATCCAGTACTTTCCCAGCGGGTTCTCGGGAGCCGCCGAGGCAATCACCCGGCCGTCGGGATCGGTGTACTGCGGATCGGGTACCTTGCGGAGCACGCGGAAGCGGCCGATCGGCGTCGAGTGGTCGCGGCCGATCCCGATCCGAAACCGGCAGACGTACTCGGTGTCGGTGCGGACCAGCAGGGAGAATTCGCTGAGATCCACCACGACACGGAACGGACCCCGCAGGACCTTCAGGGCCTGGCCGGCACGGATCCTGCTCGGGCTGACCTGGTTGAGCTCCGCGAGGTACTGCCAGCCGATCTTGTAGCGGGGAGCGATTTCGGCCAGCGAGTCGCCGGGCTGGATGGTGTGTGCCGGCAGGACGTGGGGTCGGGGAGAAAAGTAGACCGCCCGCGCGGTTCGCTCGATCCGGGTACCGATGAGGGACCGTTGACCGGGTTGCTGGAAGTAGCTCCACGAGAGTGCCCTGTGAGCCCCCACCACGTCGCCCTCGGCGATCATCGCGTCGATCTCGGAGAGACTCCTGGGTCCAGCTGAAATCGGTTGCCGACCGGTGACCGGTTCGATCCGGGGCGAACCCACCGGATCATCCGACGCCGAGGCGACCGAGGCGTCCGGCGGTCCACCGATCGGACGCCAGCCCTCGGTGAAAGTCGCGGCCGGGAACGAGGAGGGCGAGCCGGCGGCGATCGGTGCGAGTTGAGTTTCGGGGATGACCGGTGGTTCGAACTGTTCGGGCAATGACACTCGGCTTTCGAGCGTGGCGGCACGGCGGGCCTGTTCCAGAGACGAATTCTCGACGTCCACGGTGGTCTCGGCGGGGGCCACGTCGACCGGCCACCAGCCGCTACGCCAACCCACCCAGCTGACGACGACCAGGGCCAGTAGGCCCAGCCACACGACTCCGAAACTGTTCCGACTACTCGGTCTTCGACGCGCCATCGTCCCGGACTCCTTCCCCTGGGGGCATCCGCTGATACGGGCGGGGATCCTAACAGAGGGTTCCGTATCCGGCGATGCGAATTGCCGCGAACTCAATTCGCCCGGACCAGGTAGGAGCCCGGCAATCGCCGCACCAGCCGTCTCATTTCGAGACCGGTCAGCACCGCCAGGGTGGTCGAATCATCCAGCGGCGAACCGCGGAGCAGTTCGTCGAGATGTCTCGGGTCGGGTCCGACCATGCCCAGGATCCGGCGTTCCCGTTCGTCGAGCGACAGTTCGCGGGGGACATGAATCGGCGGAGCCGAGCCGACCTGGACCGGCTGCATCAACGGCCCCAGTTCGGCCAGCACGTCATCGACGCAGGAGACCAGCGTCGCTCCGTCGCGGAGCAGGTCGTGGCAGCCCTGGCTGGCGGGGCTGTCGACCTGTCCCGGCACCGCCAGCACCTCGCGGCCCTGCTCGACCGCGTGCCGGGCGGTATGCAACGCCCCGCTGCGTCGGGCCGCCTCGATCACCACCACGCCCAACGACAGACCGCTGATGATGCGGTTCCGTTGCGGGAACAGTCCGGGCAGTGGCCCCTGGTCGATGCGGGCCTCGGTGACGACGGCTCCGAACCGGGCGACCTGGTCGGCCAATTCGGCGTGCTCGGGCGGGTAGATGCGATTCACCCCGGTGGCCAGCACCGCGATGGTGCGTCCGCCGGCGGCCAGTGCCGCCCGGTGGGCTTCCCCGTCGATACCCCGGGCCAGGCCGCTGACGACCGTCAGCCCGGCACGGGCCAGGCCGCCGGCCAGCAGGCCGGCCATCCGCCGCCCGTAACTGGTGCAGCGGCGGCTGCCGACGATCGCCACCGCGACCTGGTCCACCACTTCGAATCCACCGCGAACGTAAAGCAGCTCGGGGGGGTCGGGGATCTCGGTGAGCAATGGCGAATAGGCCGGGTCTCCACGTTCGACCAGGCTGACACCGTTGGCCCGGCAGTGATCCAGGATCCCGACGGCCTCCTCGCGGCTGATCGCCGCGGCGATCCCGTCGGCCACGTTCCGTCCGACCCGGGGAACCGCCAGCAATCGGCGGCGTGGTGCCGCCAGAATCTCGGTTGCCTCACCCACGTGTTCCAGCAGCAGCTGAAGAACCCGGGGTCCGATTCCAGGCACCAGCTGCAGCCGCAACCGGTCCAGCAGCGTCGCGTCATTCTCAGCAGAGCAATTCACCATCCGGTGTTCTCCTCTTCGCTTGTCACGAGTCGAACACCGCAGCACCCGGATTCTATCGACCTGATCGGTGGCCGGGTATGATCCTCTGCGAAATCCGTCATGAAAAACTGAGGGGCATGGGATGGGCGCCGGGGACAGCCAGTCGGGTGGCCGGGAGCGGAGCGAGACGATCGGGTTGGTCGGTGTCGGGTTGCTTGGCCAGGCACTGGCCTCGAGGTTCGTGGCGGCGGGGTTGCCGGTCATCGGCTGGGATCTCAGCCCCGAGGCGCGGCAGGCATTGGGCGAACTGGGAGCGACCGTCGCCGCAAGTGCGGCCGACGCGCTGGGTTGTCGCCGTGTTGTCCTCTGTCTGCCTGACGACGGCATCGTTGCCCAGGTGCTCGAGGAGTCCGGAAAGGCCCTGCCGTCGGGCGCCACGGTGATCGACACCACGACCGGAGATCCGGTTCGCCAGGCGAGCACCGGGGCGATGTTGGCCGAACGCGGGATTGCCTACCTGGATGCGACGGTCGGCGGTTCGAGTCGGCACGTCCGGGAGGGGGTCGCCGTGGTGATGGCCGGTGGCGACGCGGAGGCATTTTCCGCCTGTGGTGACCTGTTCGGAGCATTCAGCGCGCAGGCGATTCACGTGGGAGAGTGTGGGAGTGGCTCGAAAATGAAACTGGTGGTGAACCTGGTGCTGGGTCTCAACCGGGCGGCGTTGGCCGAGGGCCTGGCCCTGGCAGGGGGGTTGAATCTGGAAGCGGACTTGGCTCTGCAGTGCCTGCAGGCCGGCCCGGCCTGGTCCCGGGCCATGGACGACAAGGGGGCGAAGATGATCGAGGGCCGGTTCGAACCCCAGGCGAGACTCAGCCAGCACCTGAAGGACGTGAGATTGATTCTCGAGGCCGGCCGGGAATCCGGTGTCCAGTTGCCGCTCTCCCGGCTCCACCGGCAACTGTTGGCAGTCGTCGAGGAGGCCGGGTTCGGCGGAGACGATAACAGCGCGGTGATCCGGGCCTGGGGCATTCACGGGAACGGGCCGTTGATCGACGAGACGTGCTGACCCGGTCCGGGTGGGCTGGGTTGCAATCTGGTTGGTCGTGTATGTAATGAGGCGATGAGAATCCGGTTGCTTCACCTGGTGTCGGCGTCGGTGCCTGTGGCCATGCTGCTGCTGTCGGCGACCCCGCCGGTCGCCGCCGAACGAGCCGATGGTGTCGTGTTCAAGTCCGGCCGGGACCGGGTCGAGATCCTGGTCGGGGGGCGGGCGTTCGCCGTCTACGTGTTCGCCGACAAGAAGATCCAGCGGCCGTACTTCACAGCGGTCAAGGCTCCCAGCGGCGAGCAGGTGACCCGGCATCACCCGCCTCGAGCCGGAGTCGACTCGACCGACCACGACACGATGCACCCGGGAATCCACCTGGCTTTCGGAGAGCTGGGTGGCAGCGATTTCTGGCGGAACCGGGGTCGGGTGGTCCACGACGGTTTCGTCGAGGCTCCCCGGGGCGGGCTGTCGCAGGGATCGTTTGTCGTCCGCAACAAGTACCTGGCCGGGTCGCGGCTGGTCTGCCAGGAATTGTGTCGTCACCGAGTGTTGATCCGATCGCACGGGATCCTGTTGACCTACGAATCTCGGTTCTCATCCGCATCGGCCGACTTTGCGTTCGGTGACCAGGAGGAGATGGGGCTGGGCGTGCGGGTGGATCGCGAGTTGAGGGTCAAGGGTGGCCGGGGCACGATCACCGACAGCGAGGGCCGCAAGAACGAGAAGGCGGTGTGGGGACGGCAGGCTCTGTGGTGTGGATACAGTGGAGTCAAGAACGGCCACCACATCGGCCTGGCCCTGATGCCTCACCCCGAGAACTTCCGCAAGTCCTGGTTCCATGCCCGAGACTACGGGTTCCTGGTGGCCAACCCTTTCGGACGCAAGGCATTCACCCGGGGTCAGCCGAGCCGGATCAACGTGGACAAGGGACAGGTCTTTCGGCTGCGATACGGCGTGCTGGTGCACGGGACGGCGGCCGACCGGCCGGTCGACCTGAAGGCGGCCTACACCGATTACCTGGCGGTGGTCGGGACCAGGTGACGTCCCGCCGGCGGGACGATTCTTCCCAGATAGAGGATGCGATGACCGATGAGTGACAACACGGTTCGCTGGGGAATTCTCAGCACGGCGAAGATCGGGACCGAGAAGGTGATCCCGGCGATGCAGCAGGGCGAGTTGAGCCGGATCACCGCGATTGCCTCGCGGGATGCCGACCGCGCCCGAGCGGCTGCCGATGCACTGGGAATTCCCAACAGCCACGGCAGCTACGAGGATCTGCTGGCGGATCCCGAAATCGATGCGATCTACAATCCGCTGCCCAACCACCTGCACGTGTCGCTGTCGATCCAGGCCCTGGAAGCCGGAAAGCACGTGTTGTGTGAGAAGCCGATCGGGCTGACCTCACAGGAAGGCCAGCAACTGGTCGATGCGGGTGCGGCTCATCCGGAACTGAAGCTGATGGAGGCGTTCATGTACCGCCACCATCCCCAGTGGCTGCGGGCACGCCAGATCGTTTCCGAGGGGGGCGTGGGAGAGCTGCGGACCATCCAGACGGCCTTCGCCTATTACAACGACGACGGCCAGAACATCCGCAACATCGCCGACATCGGTGGTGGTGGCATGATGGACATCGGCTGCTACGCGATCTCGCTGGCACGGTTCATCTTCGACGCCGAGCCCGACCGGGTGGTGGGAATCGTCGAGTACGACGAGACGTTCGGGACCGACCGGCTGGCATCGGCGATGCTCGACTTCGGTCGCGGCACCAGCACCTTCACCTGTTCGACCCAGTTGAGTCCCTACCAGCGGGTCAACATCTTCGGCACGAGCGGCCGGGTCGAGATCGAGATCCCCTTCAACGCGCCGCCGGACCGTCCCTGTTTGATGTGGCACGAGACCGGTGGCGAGATCGAGCGGATCGAGTTTCCGGTCTGCGACCAGTACACGATCCAGGGCGAACTGATGAGCCGTGCGATCCTGGATGACACGCCGGTGCCCACGCCGATCACCGACGCGGTGGCCAACATGCAGGTGATCGAGGCGGTGTTCGAGAGCGGCCGTTCTGGCGGCTGGGTGACCCCGTGATGAGCGAAGGCACGATTCGCTGGGGGATCCTGGGTTGTGGCGACGTGGCCCGCCGCCGCGTGGCCGGGGCGATCGCCGGTGATCCGCACAGCAGCCTGCTGGCTGCCTGCCGACGGAACGGCGAGGCCCTGGAGCAGTTCTGCGGCGACTTCGGTGTCGATCGCGGGTACACAGACGAGAACGATCTGATCGGTGATTCGGACATCGACGCCGTCTACATTGCCACCCCGGTTGACCGGCACCTGCCGCAGACGCTGGCGTGTGCGGCCGCCGGCAAGCATGTGTTGTGCGAGAAGCCGATGGCGATGTCGGTCGAGGAATGCGATCGCATGATCGCCGCCTGTGCCGATGCGGGGGTGACCCTGGGTCTGGCCTACTACCGACGGTTCTACCCGGTGATCGACCGGATCCGTGACCTGATCGCCCAGGGGCGGATCGGAACGGTCTTTTCGGTCACAGCCATCACCGGCACCCCGTTCTCGTTCACTCCCGCCGACGACGGCTACTGGCGGGTGGTGCTCGAGGAGGGCGGTGGCGGGGCGTTGATGGACATCGGCAGCCACCGCCTGAACCTGTTCCTGGACCTGCTGGGACCGATCGCCGATATCAGCGGGTACTGCGAAACGGTGGCCGGGGACTTCGCGGCCGACGATGCGGCATTGCTGACGGTTCGGTTCGAGAGCGGTGCGCTGGGAACGCTGCAGTGCTACTTCGGCGTGCCGATCGATCCGGACGAGTTCGTCGTGGTCGGGACCGGGGGGCGATTGGTGGCCACACCACTGAACAGCGGCAGCCTGTCGATCGAGACGGCTGACGGGGTCGAGACCGAATCGCATCCGCCGGCGGAGAACTTCAACCTGCCGCTGGTCACCGACTTCGTGGCGGCGATCCGGGACGGTCGTGCTCCCCGGGTTGACGGCGACGAAGGCCGAGCGACCAACGAGGTGATTGAACGGGGGTATCGGTCGGGCTGACCGGAGACCGGCAGCCCCGGGCCGAAGTGATGATGATCGACAACCGGCATCTTTCGGCTGACGTGGAACTCGATGAACCCGGTCGTGGGTTTCGGGTTGGCGAGACGGTCTCGGGGACCGTTCGGATCAGCGCCCACTGTCCGGTTCGGCTCGCCGATTGTGCGGTCACCGTTGGTTTGGCCTTCGAGTTGCTCGGATCCGACAGTGCCGGTCACGTTGCCGACCGGGTGGATGTCCTGGGCCTGCCGGGATTTGATCCGGCGTCCGAACGGAACACCGTCGGTTTCGCGGATCTCTCGGAGGATTGTTGTTCGTTCGACGAGCGCGACTCGCTTGCGGGGGGAGAATGCGTCGAGTTCCGGTTTGAACGTGTGCTGGACCGGGAACTGAGACCGTCGACAGGCACTCTGCTGGATGTCACTCCCGCAGTCGTGGTCGGTGTGACCACGACTGCGGTCGACGATCCGGAAGGTGGTTCACTCCTTCGTGGAGAAGGCTGGGTTCGGCTGGATGTTCTGCCGGCGGCCGGTGACGACGCCGAAGACGAATTTGCCGAAGAGGCCCGTCGGTTCCGGAAACGCGTCGAAGACAACCTGTCCGGACAGTCTCTTCTCCAGTCCCTGGTTCGGGCCATCGCCATGTTGTGTGCAATGGGGCTGGGGTTGTGGCTGTTCGGTGGAGTGGTCGACCAGAAGTGGCCCGGGCGGGGAAACCAGTGGCTGGTGGTGGTGATCGGATTCCCGGCGGTGTTCTTTCTGTTTCCCGAGTCGTACCTGATGCTGTTCCGGATCGCGGGTCGGATCTGTCGTGGCGAACCCCTGCGGCAGGCCGGTCTGCCGGCCAACCTCGTGGAGGTTGTCGATGGCCGGGATCGGGTCTTCTATTTCCTCCACCTGGAGAAACGTGACGGACTGAGGCTGCGGCTGGAACACGTCGAAACGTGGAACTCCAGGGCCGAAGACCGTGATCCCCTGGAGCACGTCGAGGAGATCGCCACCTTGTCGCTGGCGACGCTGGAGTCGCACCAGGTGGGCACCGCCTGCTTGATCACCGGCGAGGTGCCGTCGATGGTCGGGCGTTCCTGGAGAGCGGGCGTGAACGGAATGGGCCTCTTTGCCGGGGTTCGAGCGGTTGTGGAAACCGAGGCCGGTCGGCCGGTCGCCGATTCGGGCGAGAATTCGCTGTAACGGGCTGGTGGTCGGCGGAATGACATCGTTGGCCTGCACCGGGGAGGTTCGATGACGTTCAAGAATGAACACTGCCGGGTCGAGTTGATCCTCGACGAGCCGGAACGGACGTACCGTGACGTCGACGTGGTTGCGGGCACCGTGAGGTTCGAGGCCACAGGCCAGCCACTGTCGATTCACTGCCAGCCAAGAGTCGGCCTCGGTGTCGAGGTGTACGGCGCTGACAATGCTCGTCGGTTGGAGGACGTGTCCGATGTCCTGCTTGAGCCGGTGTCATCGGGGGCCGGTGCGGATGACGCTGGCGGATCAGCAAGCGTCTACCACATCGGTACCATGATGCGGGATGAACCATACGATCCGGACGCGGAACAGCCCCAGCCCCTGGTTGTCGAAGCGGGTGAGACGGGGGAAATCCGGTTTTCCGAGCGTGTCGGTGACGATGTGCCGAGTTTT
>Ga0310123_10000136_pt1 | contig 63625 bp, 47 predicted proteins | sample CB6_AW_1057_MG_FD_203505 | JGI IMG/M metagenome (GOLD analysis project Ga0310123, IMG submission 203505) | Marine microbial communities from Western Arctic Ocean, Canada - CB6_AW_1057 | ecosystem: Environmental > Aquatic > Marine > Oceanic | place: Canada: Western Arctic Ocean | collected... | reverse complement strand
CAAGTCGTGTTGACCATCCCCAGGCGTCTGCGAGTTCACACGCGCTTCGATCGCCAGCTGCTGGGTAAACTCTCTTCCTGTGCCTGGACGTGCCTCAAGGCGGAAGCCGGGCGGCTGCTCGAGCGCGGAGATGTGGTGCCCGGCCTGATCGCGTCGATCTGCCGCCTGATGACGGGCAACCGGGCCTGGTAGGCCCGCATGGCGGGCTGTATTTCCGCCCGAGCCTGCCCTGCCCCGCCGAGCGCGCCGAGCACAGCCAGGGTCCAAACTGCGAACCGGCCAGCGTTGTCCGGCACAACACGTTGCATGGATAGACTCGCTTTATTGCCTCAGGGAACGGTCACCACAGGTTCCTCGCGCCGGGCGCGAACTGGGTTGTAACTGGACGGCAGGGTGGTTGCCAGCATCGGCCGGCAGGAAGTGACAACCCGGCCGCATCCGCCTGCGCGCCTTTCAGCAAATGACCGTAGGCATCGGCTGTCAGCTGAAACGTGGAGTGTCCCAGACGCTCCTGGATCACCTTCAAATGAATGCCAGCGCAATCATCAAACTGGCGTGAGAGTGCCGCAGATCGTGAAACCTGAAAGTCTCCGGAATGCCGGCGGCCTTACGGATCGGATACCAGGTTTTCCGGGAGAGTTCGCCACGGAATTGATACTTGTCCAGAGTGTTCGGGAACACAACCGCAACAACATCCGGATGACCTCCGAGAAGGGCTGTTGACGAGGTCCGATCTTGAACTCAGGTGTTTGAAGCTTGGGGATGATCCGGGCATATTGGTGGAGGCCCGCTCCTCGAGCGAGAGTCACCGGCGGCAGATGGGACCTCCGGGACCGCCCCGCGACCGTTTGACTCATCATCACGAAGCCAACCAAAACCACTTCAAGAGGCCAGTCAATGTCCCGCCCGGAAACGATTGAGTCGCAGTCGGAGTTGAGCCGGCGTGATGTCCTGCGGGCAGGTGCTGGAGCGCTCGCACTGCCGCCGCTGTCCCAGGCGGCCGGTGAGAAGCCGGATGACCTGTTCCTGGTTAAACCGTACCTGCAACTCGGCAATGCACCACGGCTGCTCAAGGCCGAGCAGATCGTCGTCTCGTGGCAAATCGGGAGTGACGAGGCCAGGTGGGTTGTCGAGTTCCGCAGCGGGCGGACAGGAAAGTGGATCGAGACGGGTGCCCCGAAGATCGCTTCGGTTGCTGTCAGCGGGATTGCGCCACACTCAGTGCTTCGTGCGACGTTGACGGGGCTCGCTCCAGGCGGCGAGTTCGAATACCGCGTACGACACAACGGCAACACCGTGTTCGCTTCCACCGGGCGAGCCCGCAAGAGCAGGTCGCAGCCGGTCCGCTGTGTCGTAATGGGGGACTGCGGAACGGGCAGTCCGCAACAGAAACGGGTCGCGTTTCAGGCGGCGCGAATCGATCCGGATTTCGTTCTGATTCCCGGTGACCTGGTGTACAGCAACGGCCGAATCTCAGAGTATCGGTCGTCGTTTTGGCCGGTGTACAGTCCGGACAGCGCTTCTCCCGAATCGGGCGCGCCGCTGCTGCGATCCGTTCCATTTCTCGGGGGACTCGGTCAACACGACACCGGCGCGACGCTGGATGACTACGCGGATGGATTCGCCTTCTACATGTACTGGTCGTTTCCGTTGAACGGTCCGGTTGGGGATGAGGGCAGTGCCAATGCCTTTCCGCTCGGCAACAGCGAGAAGCGGAGAGCGGCCGCGTTTGCCGCAACAGGGGATCGCTACCCGCGGATGGCCAATTACTCGTTCGACTATGGCGACACGCACTGGACAGTACTCGACACCTGGAACCCGCACATCAACTGGAATGACCCGATGTTGCGCAAGTGGTTGCGCAAAGACCTGGAATCGACCGATGTGACCTGGAAGTTCGTCAGTTCATATCTGCCGCCCTTCAACTCGTCCACGGCCTATCCGCACACGCAGAAGATGCGGGTGATCGTGGACATTCTGCAGGACACCGGCGTGGATATCGTTTTCTGTGGTTACGCACACTCCTACCAGGTCACCTGTCCGCTACGGTTTTCGCCGAACAGCAAGCCGGTTGGTCCAGTTCGTGCTGCCGGGCACGAGATCCCCGGCAAGTTCGAGTTCGACCGGACGTTCGACGGAAAGACAAAAACGAAGCCCGACGGCATCCTCTACATCACGACCGGTGGGGGTGGCAACGCCGGGCTGCACAGTCCGGAGCAGACCGACAATCCGAAGACCTGGCAGCCGTTCACGGTCAAGTACAACGCCAGCGTCAACCAGTTCACCGACCTGCGGATCAACGACGACCACCTAGCTCTTCGGCAAGTCGATCTCAACGGCAACCTGATCGACGAATTCCGTATTTCGAAGTGACGCCGCACTCCGGCCGCTGCCGATCGACACCCGCGCGGCCATCCTGGCTATCGGTGCGGCCGCTCACGGCCGTTGATCGATGGATCCGGTCCCCGTGCACCTGCTTTGGTCGGGAGGAGAGGCTCAATTGGGCGTGTTTGATAATGAAACACTTGTCGTCAGGTCGACGAAGTCCGATTTCAGTCTCGCAATGACTATTCGTCGCTGATTTCCGGTCAAGCGTCTTACGTAAAGCTATGAATGATAATGCTTTATGTATTACCAGTGGTGACCGACGGTTGGTGGTGACAACTTTGGTACACCACTTGCGAGTGTAGTCAATCACCGAAGTCGCCTCACTTCAGCGAGGCACGAGACTATCCGGCGACATTCAGTTCCTGTTTGAGTGAGGTGTGACATCGTCAAAAAGCCCTCGGAACTTCTTGTTTATGTTTCCGTGTTCTCGATGGTCATGGCGTCGTCGCCGACTGTTTGGTCCGAGGAACGCGCTGACGCGCCTGGCGTTCGCGGCAACTACGAACGGAAGGATCTGATCGAATCCCTCGACTTAAACTCGGACGACACGATCCTGCACCTGATCCTCGATATCCTGGAAGAGTCTGAGTGCCAGAGACCCTTTCCTCGAATCCAAGAGCCGAGGGAGCTGGTTGTTCGTGTAGGCGACTTCTACATGTACATGTTGGTGATCCGAGTGCACCACAGCAGTTTGAAGCCGACCCGATTAACCCACCAAAAACTGAAGGACATCTCGGAAGACGCGGCGTTCCTGTACGCGGAATCGTCGTATTCCTTGATGAACCTGGTGCCCGAGGTGGTGCCTGACGTGGTGCAGCTGCCCGGTGATGCGGACCGCTACTGGAAAAACCAGGACGCCGTGGCCGCTGCGGTTCACGATGCCCTTCGCGGTTTCTACAACCTCGGTCGCTACGATGTCATTGCGTATTTTCTTCCGGGGGATACGAATCGGAAGCCCTTCAATATTGGAACGACCGGCCGTCGTCCCAAGGGAAGGCGACTTCACTCGGATGTGTTCATGAACAAGGGCCTGTACAACCGTGGCCCGTCGTTCGCCCACGAAATCGGCCACGCGTTGATGTGGTACAACCACGCCTGCAGTGCCAGCGTCGAGAGCCTGAAAGTAACTCACTGGGATGGTGATCCGTACGAGATGATGGGTTACGGACTGGAACGTACCACTCTCTCTCCGAGACACATCGGTTTCAGTTGCCGGTACTTCTCCGGTTGGGTGTATGAGGACCAGTACACGTTGGCGAGATGGGGCCCGGTCTATACACCGTGGAGGAAGAGGGAGCCATTCGTGTAGCCACCGAGGAGGGTACGCCTGTGTGGCTGGAGCCCATCAGCGACGAGATGGCCTATGGAGAAGAGGTGGGTGGGTTGTTGGTTCGGTTGGACAACCAGCCCGGGATGGTCGGAAAACTCGTCGACATGACACCGTCTACGACTCACGCGAACGATGCACACTTGGAGATTGGCGAGTCGGTGAATATCGAGGGGCGGACGATTTGGTTTGTGGCCAGGGAGTGGAGTGAGGATGGCTATCGCGCCGTGATTTTCATGGACTAGCCGCACATCAAGCTCACTCTGAACCGACCCGCTCGATGTTCAGTGTCCGAGGCAATGAGGTGAGGTTCGCGAAATCCAGGTCGTATCCCCCGGCAGGCATTCAACTTGAACCGGTCTTGGAGAGTTCCGCAGCGTGTAAAAAACGCTGCCAGCGATCCGACATGACTTGAACCGAACGACGTTATCACCAGACAAAACTCTGGCAACGGTCAAATCCTGCACGGACCCTGATGCATAGTATGATGCAATCGGACGGGGACTGTGATTCAGACTTGGCCCTGCAAGCAGTCGTTGAGATGTGGCCGCAATTAGACGATGCCACGAAGCGCCGGATTCTCGAAACTGCCAGCCGCCGGGCATCGATTGCTGAGCATCGCTGTCTCTTGCTGACAGCCGACCATTCTGTAAACTATACTCGACGGTACGAACACATCTTTCGGTGAACAACGATGGGGGGGGGCCCATGTCAACCGGACGGTGTTCGATGCAGGTCTTGCAGTTTCGTAGTGCCATCGCGACTCAGGACTTCTCTGGCGGCTGGTCGTGGCAAAAAGGGCCGCCCGTAAAATCGACCACAGTTTTCGCAAATCCATTGATCTCCATTTGAGAAGTGGTCGTTTTTGCACGTGTCCGGCGGCTGAGAACCGCCGCATTCACTCGATTACAGGATTTGCGACAGACACCTCTGCGTTTTGAACGTGTGATTTTCCTGTTGACGACCATGCTGCCTTCAAAGCAAATCATTGCACCCGCCATTTTCTGCTTTCTGGCCTGCGCTGCATTACTTTGGTCGACGATGAGTTCTTCCGACCGAAAAGTCGACAAACAATCCGTTCCAACAGTCAACAACCGGCAACCGGCTGATCGGCCCATTGTGGTGCACAGTGAGGGGTTTGTAGGCTCGGATTCCTGCCAGGAGTGTCACCAGCATAGTTACCAGACGTGGTACGCATCGTACCATCGCACGATGACGCAGGTGGCGAACTCGGAGACCGTCGTCGGTCCGTTTGACGACGTCAGCCTGGAGTTCCAGGGGACGCAATACAGACTCCAGTGTCGTGGAGATCAGTTCTCGGTGGAGAAAACGACCACGGGGCCGGATCGGTCGACGCATCCACAGCGGTCCATTGTCATGACCACGGGTTCGCACCATTTTCAAAACTATTGGATGGCAAGCGGCCAGTCGCGGGCATTGATGCTGTTCCCCTTTACTTTTTGGATCGACCAACAGCGCTGGATACCGACTCAGACACAGTTTCTTCTCCCCGAATTCGAGTCGGAGCTCACTCCGCCGGTTGGTCTCTGGAACAGGGATTGCCAGATCTGCCACGCCACCCAGGTAAGGCCGCGCATCGTCAACAGCCGTCACATGGACACGGACCTAACCGAGTTTGGTATCTCCTGTGAGGAGTGCCATGGCCCGGCCCAACAGCACGTGGCCAACGCTCGGCTTGGGCTGGATGAGTTGGCCATTGTCCATCCCGCCAAGCTTTCCCCAGAGCGCTCCGCGGCGGTTTGCGGGCAGTGTCACTCCAGGCACGACGTTCCCACAGAGACCTGGGAGCATTGGAAGTGGCATGGAGACCCCTTTCGGCCAGGCGACGACCTGGAGCGTCACCGTCAAATCGTCGAATCAGACGAGACGATTTTCTGGCCTGATGGGTTGGTCAGAGCGAGCGGTCGAGAATACAGCGGACTGATCGTTACGCCGTGTTACGTTCACGACGACCCGACCAGACAGATGACCTGTCTGTCATGTCACGACATGCACCAGCGAACGGACGATCTGCGTCCGGCGAAAGTCTGGGCCAACGACCAGTTGAAGCCGACCATGGATTCAAACACTCCCGGAGTGCACAACAATGGAGCCTGTACGCAATGTCATCAGGAGTATGCTGACAATCAGAGACTCTCTGCCCATACGTACCACGGGACGTCGTCCTCCGGCAGTGTGTGCTACAACTGTCACATGCCGCACACCACTTGGGGCTTGATGAAAGCAAGTCGAAGTCACGTCGTTACGAGTCCAAACGTGAATGAGAGCCTCCCTCCGACTGGACGCCCGAATGCGTGCAATTTATGCCATCTGGACAAAACACTGGACTGGACGGCCGAACAACTGCATCACCGCTACGGTCACGACGTCCCGAAACTCTCCGCGGATGAACAAACGATTGCTGCATCTATCTTATGGGCACTTAAGGGCGATGGAGCGCAGCGCGCATTTGCCTGCTGGAACATGGGATGGGAACCAGCACGCGCCGTATCAGCCGATGGCTGGATGCCACCCATTTTGGCGCAGCTGCTGGTCGACCCATACCCAGCAGTGAGAGGTGTGGCCCATCATTCTTTGCAGAAGATCCATGGTTTCGATCGGATCGTCTACGACCATGTGGGACCAACGGAGCAGCGCGAAGCTGCCTGGCTGGAAGCGCTGGAAATCTGGAAGAATCAGAGCCGAGTAGGGAACCGGGAAGCCGCAGAGCACGTATTGATTGACTCCAGTGGTGCCTTGCGTGAGGGTGAACTGAATCGTCTTTTGGGCGAACGCGATGATCGGCCCGTAAGTATTTCAGAATGACATCGCAGCGATCATCCATCCAATTGCACTCGTTGTAGAAGATTATCGAACAATTCCCCGCGGCAACGGTGAAAGCAGACAATCCCGGTAACTCAGCCCCGACGCGAAAAATACGGACCGAAAGCGGACCGAGTTCTGAAAAACGGTCGATTTTTGACTTGTCGCAGGAATGCGGAACGTACAAGGTGCGGTACTACAGCTTCTGGAATCCGTCCCGGCGTCCTCTGCTGCGACGGATCCAATGGGTAACGGAAGCCGCTCGGCTCTCCCCAGTTGAACGAGCAGTCGCCGCCGACCGAACGGGCCCGCATTGCGGCGAGGGCACCGTGGTCTTGGTCGAGACGATTCGACGACCACCCCGCGCACCTCCATAAACAGACACCCTCCGGGCGTGGATCATTACTCGATCCGGTATTTCTTGACTTTGTCAGGGTCAAGGGTCACCCCCAGGCCGGGGCCCACAGGGGGATACAGGTATCCGTCCTCGATCCGCAGCTTCTCGACGATGATATCGTCGCTCTGGTAGATGAAACCGTTCACATCGCTGGCGTAGCCCAGGTTGCGCATGGCAAATGCCAGGTGGGCTTGGGCTGCGGTGCCGATGCCGAGCTCAGGCATGCTGCCGACGATGCAGGGCAGGCGGGCGGCATCGGCGATGGCAAAGATCCGGGCGGCAGGCCCGAGTCCGCCGGCTTCGCTCACGTAGACGTTAAAGACATCCACGGCACGAGCTCGGATACAGGCCAAAGCGTCGTCAGGGGTCCAGACGCTCTCGTCGGCCATAATGGGGACGTCGACGTGCTCGCGCACAAAACAGAGGCCGTCCAGGTCGCTGAAGTGCACGGGCTGCTCCACCAGTTCCAGGTTGAACTTTTCCAGCATCTTAATGTACTGCACAGCCTCTTTGGCAGAGGACCAGCCCATGTTGGCGTCTACCCGCAGTGTGATCTCATCGCCGATTCGCTTGCGGATGGCTTCCAAAGTTTTCAGGTCCTCCTGCGGAGCCATCCCGATTTTGGCTTTAAGGGTTTTATAACCCTGTTCAGCCAAGTCAGACGCCTGTGTCGCGACCTCATTCGGCGTACCCATCGAGAGCGAGTGGCTGAGCAGGACCCGTTCGCGCACTAAGCCTCCAAGCAGGTTGTAGACCGGTGTGTTGAGGGCCTTGCCCACAATGTCGTAGAGCGCCATTTCGATGCCGGCCTTGGCCGGAAACGAGCGGTGCAGGAGGCTCTCCATCAGGGCAGTGATCTCTGTAATGCGGAAGGGATCCCGGCCGGTCAGGGCTTCGGCCAGCAGGTCGTTGATGTCTTCGCTCTGACCCCGGCCCTTGCGATCCCAGATACTGCAGACCTCGCCGATTCCGGTGATGCCTTCATCGGTCCGCACTTCGACCACAGCGTTTTCGGTGCTGAGACTGCGTCCCAGGCTGCTGGTGAAGGCCTTAGGTCGCGGGACGCGAACGGGTGTGGCTGTGATGCGGGTGATCTTCATGATGAGAATCCTCAGTTTATATTCCTGGAACGTTGAAGAGTCAGCACTCTTCAAAAACCTTGACCGCGGTCTGAACGGTCAGCATGGCCAGGGAGAACCGCTTTTCGAAGGTGGCGTACATCCCCATCTCTGTGCCGAAGGCAAGGCTGGAGACGTGGGCGGCGTAGTCGGCCAGATTCAGACCTTCTCCCCGGACCTTTGCATTCAGCCAATACACACCTTTTTCCGAACTGGTGAACCAGGGCGATGTCGAATAATCGTCTGAGGACAAGGTCGTGCCCGAATCGGCAATGGCCTGGATGGTCGCCCGGGCAATCCGCTGTTCCCAGGCCTCGCGCTGCTCGTCCTGTTGATGCCGAGCCGACAGCCAAAAGCGGTCGCCCAGCAACTGGGATTCGTGCAGGTCAAAACTAATGCCCGGATTGATCTCGGCCATCAACCGGCGTGCGCAGCGGACTTCGACAGGGGCCCAAGCTGTGTCGTAAAACCGATTCAAGTGCAGCACTTCCCCCTGCGGGCTGACGATGAGGGTGTAGGCGCGTCCGAAATCTCCCGTGCCTTCAACGTCCGACTGACCAGGTGACATGTACACTCGTCTGCCGATGAAGGGCTGCACTAACTCGGGATGGGATTTTTCGATTTTCCGGAGTTGCTGGTAAAACCCGAATTGAGGATGCGGCCGGTGTTTCGCCGGCCGGCTGGTGGCAAATCCATAGTCGCCGATCAGAGACAGAACCATGCCGTCTTCATCGTAAAATATTTCGCCTCGATCCCGAAGGATGTTCTCGACCTCTTCGAAGGAATCGAATTCGGGAGTTTCTCCCAAGCCCAGACTCAGCGCATAAGCGTAGCCGTTGAGTCCAATAGGATCGCGCGTGGGGATCACATAAACCTGATGGTCCGTGTCGAGTTGTTCGATGAGTGCAACAGCTGCGCTCACCCCCGCATGTTCGGTCGAATGACTTCCAGCGGTGATGAAAACGGCCGGTTCCTTGTCACCGCCAGTTTTGACGGTGATGATCGGAGAACCATCGGGCGCGTGTCCCAATATGCGTATCTGGCGGCCGGTCTGTTCGACGCGCTCGAGCAGTTCCGGATACGTTGAAAATATCTGCATGTTTTCTCCTGTTCAGGTCATTTGAAATGACATATGGCCTCAGCGACTTTGCACGTGAGTTCCGCGGCTTCACCCGGTGGCAACGGTCCATCGGCCAACATGCCGGCCGGGCTCCTTCCGTCGACAATACCCGTCGAAATTTAGTGTTGACCTTGGTGCTCTCCCACCTCGAAGATCGGCATGATACGGTTGAGGCTCGTCTGTCGCTGCTTGCAGACCACGCCCATCCCACCACAGGGGATCTCTTCCAGCAACTCATAGTCACCGAAGTAGCGGACCGTTTCACCAACGGTCACGGCGTGCGCAGGATTCTGGACAGGCTCTTTCGGCGGGAGTGGCAGGGGGCGGACCGACTGGGCTGCCGACCCCTGTCGGGTGGGATGGTCGCTGCCTCTCCCGCGACATCCCCCCTCCGCCATGGAACTCTCCAGCCTCACCGCCAGCAAACAATAAGGGCACTGCCCTTCCGGCGAATCGGCGGACAACTCGCCTCCGCATTGAGGACAACGTCGTGTGTCAGACATTCGAGAGTCTCCCGGACTTGTCGTCGTTCACACTCTTCTGAAGGAATGGCCGGCAGGAGTTACAGACTTTTCTGGGGTCCAGAAACGAAATGTGACAAAAGGGCGTGCTCGTGATTGTGCGTAATCGCTTCGACGTTTCAAGAGAGGCGGCGATACAGCTCCATCTCTGTCCGTAATAGAACCAGGGAGCGCGGCCAACGTGGGAATCATCAGTGCCGATAACCGTTGGCTTGATCGTTCAGCAAACTGGCCGAAGCGGAGCAATCTTTGGCGACCACTTCCTTGCCACCTCATTCGCAGAAAACCTGCGGGGATGACACTACGGATTTCGTGCGTCATCAAAGCGGTCGGAATCCTGGAATTCGGTCGGTGTACGGGAGCTGAACGTTCCTGAACCGGGCAGGTCGATGGCGCACCGCATCCTTCAGTTAGCGACTTACCGCTGAACACAGCGTCTTGGGTCAAGTCTCAGGACCAGGGCACGCCTGAAACCCCAGCAACCCTGCCTGCGTCCTGGAACACTGGACGGACAACGACTCCTCGAGTCATGGTCCAACGTGGCTTTGTCGCCTTCTCAATGTCGCAACTCATTCGACAGAAACAGCACTAGAGTCTGTCCCATCTCGACGGCAAGACACTGCCTGCCTGCCTCTGGCGTTCCGCGGTCTCAAGTATGTCCGCAGGTACGTCCTCGCTGCCGATGACCAGGAACATGGGTTTGCCAAGGCCTTCACCGCGTTTGGCCAATCTGCCGATCAAACCGCGGACGCGCACTGTGAGTGAATTCTTTCCCGTCTTGAGGAAAGACCTGGCATCGAATGCAAAAGGTTCCATATACAGAGACTTGGCCGTCCGACCTGTGGCACCCGCTGTGTGCGCGAAGGCTTTCTTACCGTTGACATACACTTCGGCCTCCTGAAATACACCGATGCTGCTGTAATACAGCTTCACGACCGGCTGACGGAGAATCTCGTCGGATACGTCCAGCCGGCGACGATACCACCCCCATCCGGGTGGTTGACCAATCTGTTCGTAATGACCCTGACCGTCAAATCCGGGTTGTGTCTCCGATTGCACGCTCAGCCACCCGGAGTCGCCGAAATCAGTGGCGTACCACTGCTGATCTTCTCCGACGCCCTCATTATCCATCCGGAACTTCCATCCCTCGTCCAGTTGCAGCACGGATACCTTTTCAAAATTGACTCTGCCCAGTTTCCGCCAGAGGGTTAGCATTTTCTCGAAGTCCGGCTCGAACCAGGCAACTTGCACATACCGGACGCCGGCCGCCCGCGCTGTCTTTTCGAAATCGGCGTACATGGAGAGGTACGGCTGCGCGTCGCCACGGCGGCCTCTGTTGAGCTTCATGTACATGATGGGAAGCTGGGCCAGTTTGACCCGTCGCGTCAGCTCCTCGTCTGCAGCGACGCTCTTCTCTGCTTCGGTCAACAACTGCCAGATTCTGTCCACGAACTCGGGAGTCAGGGCCTTGTCGACGTCCTCATCGGGTCGGTTCGCGTGCCAGTCCTGCCAGGTCGCCCAGAGCAGGTCGTCATACTCCTGGACCCGGGGCGCAGCAGGTCCGTAGAACCCAAAATTGAAATCGCGAATCAGCGCACGGGTATCCAGATCCGGATTCCACATCTGTTTGGTCCAGACCCAGCTACGCTGGAAGCTGTGGTCCGCGGCGTAGTTCGCGGCGTGGGCGCACTGTGCCATGTAGCCCCTGGCACCGTGCTTGATGAAGTAGCGGATGTTCGGCCCCACGACCGGGGAGTTGAAGTTAGGAAGCATGTACTCGAAGTGTGAGGGGTAGTCCCAGACGGTCACCTCAGCGCCCCAGCGCTCCCAGCCCTCAAGCGCCGCCGAATACCTTTCGTCCTCCCAGACGTACTTGTCCGGATTGGCGTAGTAGTTGCAGAAGACGATGAGCACGTTGTCTCGCGGTCCGAAGGTCTTTGGAGCCTCCGTCGTGGCCATGTAGGCCAGCGTGGTAACCATGGTCTGCGGGTAATCGTCTCTTATGGAATCTGCCACGGCATTCACGAACTTCAGAAGCGGGCCCATGTACGTACCCTCCTCATCCGTGATCTTCATGCAGTTAACGCACTCGCAGTAGCCTTTGGTGTCGTTAGTGGACACGTCGACCAGTCGTGCCTTTGGATACGCCTTGAGATTGGCACGCACTTTTTGCTTGACAATTCGCAGGACTTCCGGGTGGGTCATGCACAACTGGGATTTCTGACGCTTGCCATTGACCTCCGCGAAGTATTCCGGGTGCTCGGCGAAATACTGACCCGGAGGGACCAGGCCCCAGAAGGTGTGCACACTACCACCGGCAGTGATCGGGGAGCCGCCCCACTCCGTCGGGACCGCGGCGATGCTCTGATAGGTCTTGTTGCGCAGGGACCAGTCAACGTCCCAGACATCCGCGTAGTAGGGATCTCGGCGCAGGTCCAGTACCGGCCTGTACACCCTGGGCACCGGTCTGAACTTGAGTGTCGCCCGGTGTGGAATTGTGGACATGGTCGGCGCATACCAGCGGCACCCAAGATCCTCTTCCAGCAACGCATAGACCGCGTAGATAGGCCCGCGCCGCTTGCCTCCAAAGAGATAGAGGTTGCTGCCCTTGACGGCGACGCCATACCCCTCGCCACCGAGATCCTTTTTTGCTTCCGGAATCTCCTCCACCGCCAGCATCTTCGTGCGGCCCACGCTGATCACCTTCGCCTGCGGTGACAGGTTCGTCGGTTCACGGCTGATACCAAACTTTCCACCCGTCATCTCTCCCAGCCACTGCGCCAGGTCGGTGGCGGCCTTCTCTTCCTGAGTCGTCGGCTCCTCAGGGACAACGATCCGGTACAGCGTCCGGCTATTCTTGGCCAGCGTCAGCATCGGTCCGGCTTTCCCCCTTGGCTTCAGGGAGTTCTGCCAGTTGACGTGAGGCTCGACAGAAAAGGATATCGACACACCTGCGAAAAAGACGGCGTATATACAGGCAAAGCACATCAGTCTGGAGACGCAGGTGAGAATGGCCGGCTTGTACATAGGTGACTACTCCGGGGCCAGACAGAAATGAGCTGGCCCAAAAAAGAGACTGCCGAAGGTAAAACAGGCGTCGAATATTCCTGGCATTTAACCACGTTTCTCCAAGGAAGGCATCCTGCATGAACGGTTGGGCGTAAGTCTGATGGACAGGAAGTTCACTGGATACCATCGCACGCCGTGAGAGGACGACTTCCACGGGTTTTCTCGAAGACAGATGGTATCAGGAATATCCAGCTGCGGTACGTAAGCGCGGCTACAATCCTCGTCAACTCACCAACCACGTTCGAGCTTGATCACGATCGAGCTGGCCACAGCTGCCGTGGCATACCAAAGACGCTGCAAACAGGATGTTTCTGACAGTCTGCCGACGTTCTCAGCGTTCACTCGGATCCGATCCCGCAGCCTCTGCCGCAGGTCTGTGTTTGTCGTGGTTATCGTTCTTTGCTTCTTGTGTTTTGGGAATGGCTGCCTCATTGCAGGTGCAAGCCGTATTTTGAGTGTCCGCTGCCAGGTCTCAGCAGCCGCACCACTCATACCGATAGATGCTCGTTGCTCATGCTGTCTGTATGTGTTGTCATTAGATGATGTTCGTGCTCTCAAAAATTCTGAAACACGCGTGAGTTCGCTTCTGCGATCAGAATTCCGACCTGATCCAACTCCTGAGATCAACGCTGCGTTTGTCTTGGCGTCCATTTGTCATCTGCCTGTACCGGACCCTTACCTATGGCGATCCGAATTCAAGAACTTCACGCGATGATAAATAGTTTTGATAACTAATCGACACGAGTGTCTGTAGTGCTTCGCTTTCTCATGTGTTTCCTCCTCCTCGCTGGATGTTCTGAGTCTGGTTCAGGCTTGCTGGCACAAACCACACTGGAAAAACTTAAACCCGGAATGACGCTTGCCGAAATTGAATCCATTATCAGGCCGAACACGACGATGTTCTTTAGTTTCGGTACAGCCTCGGTGTACCAATGGGTTGAAGGCGAAAACGACAACACAAAATCGATCACCGTGAATTTTGAGAACGGAAAATTGGCGACAAAGGCCGGAACAAATCTGTCGTGGTGATCGCATTTATGGACACGTTGCAGACGAGCCGCTCATAGTCGACGATTCCAGCGTACTTTACAGTTCCCTTCCCGCACCGTTGTTCTAGAACTCCAACGTAAGTGGTGAGTGCTGTGTCCCCGACCGCAATGTCCGTCTCTTGCTGCATGTGAACATAGTTGGCGACCTGGTTATAGCCGCGAAGTATGTAGCCGAAACAACCCTTCTGAAAATAGCGGTTGCGACGAAATCGTCTGCGGGTAAAACACTCGTAGGAGGGTGATATGGCCAGCAGTGTGGAACGCTTTGGATTTCAATCATGTGTCACGATTGTCCGCTTCACTGCCACGATCGGATTTTCAGTTCTCTTACTCACATCGTTCGGTTGCGGAAGACGCGGTCTCGGTCTTTTTTCTGGTAACCTGCTGTTGATTGTCGAACTGGAGAACGTCAGTTACCTTCACTTGGACAACAGTAGCGAGCCGATCGACAGCAGCACCGGCTCCCTGTATGCCCTGGGGGATATCAACAAAGACGGATACACCGATTTCGTGATTTCCGCACGCCGGCCATGGGGTAGTGGCGGTGGCGATCGTGGTTGGGTCGCAGCTTATTCGGGGAAAGAGGGTACGGTCCTTTGGCAGATGGTGGGTAAGAACGACGCCGACGCCAGGGCAGATGGAGAGGAATCCGGATATCATCTCAAGGAGATCTTCCTCGTTGGCGATCTGAACAACGACGGCATACCCGACATTTATTGCCGCGACGCGTATTACAAACGAACCGTGTTCCTGCTGTCCGGCCAGGACGGCAGCCGTATCGGCCGATTTCCCGTCGAAGTTACTCCAGGGATGCTTGTCCGCCACCCCCTGTGCAGCCACGATGTCAACGGCGACGGCGCCGATGATTTTCTGTTCAGCATTTTTAGCGACCCGGGACCGACCATCCAGATCCTTTCAGGCACTGACCTGAAGCCGATGGAAAAACATTCCGATTTCTGGCCGGAGACGATTGCCTACTGCGCGCAATGGGTGCTGCCCAGATTCGGCGACGTAAACAACGACGGCACCGATGATCATCTGCTGCGTCGGGGTTTGAAACAGGATTTAGACGACCCGGTGTATACCTATGAGATGGCATTTGTTTCTGGCGCCGACTTCTCAGTCATTCGCAGCTTCGAGTCCCCCCGTCCACGAAGCAGAGGCCAAGAACATCACGCCACAACCGGTGATCTGGATAGGGACGGAATGGCCGATATATTGATGACTGCATCGACCGGCGAGGGACCCGATACGCATTCCAGTTTTATTCGTGCCTTCTCGGGAGCCGACGGTCAGATTATTTGGCAGTTGCTGGGAACTCAGTTTAAGGCGGGGCAGCAGACGTTTCTCATCAACACCAAGACGGGAGAGCGGACCGATCTGGCACCAGACATCGAATTCAAAGGCCCTGTCCTCTCTCTGCCGGATATCAACAGCGACTCAATCCGCGACGTAGCCACGGTCGCCATCCTCCCTGGCACTCAGCGCACTCGTCAGGGCGTACTGTTGTTTTCAGGAACCGACGGCGTCTCGCTGGGCACATTAGAATTGCCTGCCAGCCACTGGAAATTGAATCACGCGATGGTGCTTCTCGAATCAGTCACCAACGACGGCCAACCGGGCGTAGCCGTCGTGGCCAGTACTGACGACAAAAAAACTGCCATCTGCATCTTCAGGTTGCCGCAGAGTGGCTAACCTGCTGAGAGTACAGCAAGATATTTATCCCTGGATCTGCTGCGACGCTCACCCCGAACAGCCCTCGACACCTGCAGATTCACGAGGCTCTGAGTAAATGCGGACAGCAGCCGGTTCCTCAGCAGCCAGTCGCTGAAACGTTGACGGTTCATCGCCACTGACCTGCATGACGTCCTGGACTGCAGATTGGAGTTCGGTGTTGTGTTCCGGACTTTCGATGATCGCGTCGAGCATGCTGTCAGCTTTGGCCTGATGGGTTGAAGGTGTTCGGTTGTGAGGTCAGTCATTGATTCAGCGCAACGTGAAGATTGAAGGACGCCGAAACCGACGAGAGCAACAAAGTCTACACGAGACGTTTACGAATCGACCAAAGTGAAATGTGATGCGTCTTTCACGTTGGAGATCTCCCATTCCAATGATGTCCTTTTCGTTCAAGGTTTAACACTTTCGAGCATCCAGAAAGCAACACCCAACAAAACAGCACTATGACGCTGTAACGTTGCATACATGACACCTCCCTGGATAGACGAGTCCCGCAGAAAATTCACTTCGTTACACTAACTCCTCAGTGCTTTATCAACTGCATGCATTACCTCGTTACTATCTACATGCCGAAATACAATGCCGCCAAACAAATAAGGAAACCGTTGACCTCCTCCGCAAACATGGCGGCAAGACGACTAAAAACTTGTATGCTGAGGGCAAATGAAACCTCTCGCGTCGAATGAACGGCCGGGTTATTCCTGAACAACAAACCATTGCACATGGAATTGCGGGCTGTGCGGTTTGATGAGGTCAGTGTCATTCGGCGCGATCTGCTGAACGGTAACGTTGAACTTGATCGGTTCGGTGACTGCCACCGTTGATCACACATGCACCCGCGTATTTGCATGCTGGCAATCTATGAACCAAAGAACGAACAAACATGCTCACGGCCATTCAGTTCTCCTGGCCGTTGGTCGTGGAGTAGAAAGCCTGACATAGGTGTCAAACAGCTTGCCGACTCGCTCAGTGACATCCGTTGAGCCCCTGCAGCAAGTGACCGTATATGTCCGCCAGCCACCTGAAACGACCGCCTCAGAAGGCGTATGCTGGCAATTGAGATCGTCGTGCATAGTCGCTTTTCACTGTATGATCAGCGAGACTCATTGCATCGCTGGTTGTGTTCCGGATACACCTTTACCGGCATTTATATGACACTGCGTTCTCTCGAATTGAGGAAAGTGACGCCGTACTGCGGTGCTGATGTGCGCGGAGTCGACCTGTCACAGCCGCTCGACGAACGGTTGATTGAAACGCTCAGGACAGCACTCGCCGAACACTGTGTACTGTTCTTCCGCAGCCAGAAGATGACACCGGAGCAGCAAAAGACACTGGGTCGCTGTTTCGGTGAACTGCACATTCATCCTGCCTGGCCGCGGCTCGTCGAGGGCCACCCGGAAATCATGGAGATCTTCACGGACGAGAACACCCAACGCATTGCCGGCGAGGATTGGCACTCGGATGTTTCCTGTGACCCTGAACCACCCCTGGGGACAATACTCTACATGCTCGAAACGCCACCTGCGGGCGGCGATACGTTGTTTGCGAACATGTATGCAGCCTTTGAACGGCTGTCGGCGCCGATGCAGCGATTTCTTGAAAGCATGACAGCTGTACATGATGGTGAATATGTCTATCACGGTCGCTACGAAGTCAGGAAGAAAGAGAGTGAAACATATCCGCGTTCCGAGCATCCGGTGGTACGTACGCACCCAGTGAGCGGCCGCAAAGCGCTGTTCGTGAACCGCATCTTCACGACGCGGATTGTTGAACTCACGCAGAGCGAGAGCGACGTGGTCCTTCAGATGCTGTTTCGGCATATCGAGCTGCCGGAGTTCCAGTGCCGTTTCCACTGGAAACCGGGCTCTGTCGCGTTCTGGGACAATCGCTGTGCCCAGCATCACGCTCTGTGGGACTACTACCCGAATCGCCGGCGAGGCCTGCGCGTGACCATCAGGGGTGATGCACCGTTCTATTGCTCTGAGCCGGCCAGAATCAGGGAGCCTGAAAAATGAAACACAGTCTGAAGACTGTAAACATACTTCGAGTTCAAGCCATCGTTCTGCTGACGTGGTTTCTGGCAAGCCTGTTCGCGGTCTCAGGACATGCTCAGTGGCAGCGAGCTAAACGAGTGGCAGTCTATCGCTCGCCACAACGCGCTCGATATCCTGCGTTGGTCAAAGGTCTCGATGGTTCGCTGCTGGTTGTGTTTACTCGCCAGACTGCGGAACAGGAAGCGAAGGGACACGGCGATTTGATGCTGATGCGGTCAGCCGACCAGGGGCAAACCTGGTCCCCGGCCCGCATCATCCACAAATCCGGTCTCGGCGAGCCGCGTGCTGCCGGGACAATGACGAGACTCAACAGCGGGGATCTCATTTTGCCCGTGGCCGTGCTTCAACAACGGCAAACAACCAGTCAGGTACCGGTTTTGACATCTGCAGACTCAGGCAGAAGTTGGAAGAGTCTCGATACTGCGTTCGACGTTCCGCTCGACTGGTGGGTACCGCGTGGCAAGCTAATCGAAACAGACAATGGGCAACTCGTTATGCCCATCTACGGAGCAGCAGACCTGGAGGACCTGCAGAACACGATACACAACTGTGGTGTGCTGCGATCGTGTGACGGTGGAAAGACATGGGGGAGTTTCTCATGGATCGCTCGTGGTGCGCGGTCCGTAATCGGCGCGGCCTCGGTCTCTCGTTTCAGTTTCGAAGGTCCTTCGATTTCGGTACTTCCCGACGGCCGCTGTCTCAACAATGACGCTGACGGACCAGGTCCGGTCAACAAAGGACTCGGCGCGCCACAGGTGCTTTGCCGGCTTTGGAGCAGCGACCAAGGTCGGACCTGGACCAAGGCCGGAGCAGTTGATGCCTGGCGCATGGTCCGCCACAGTGACGATCGGCAAGCACACACTGTTGGCCAACACTCTCTGGGCCGCGTGGGGTGAAATGCGGATGGAGGTCAGTGACGATGGATTCGCTTCCATTTTCCAGGAACTGCCTATGATGGACAGAGGCTGGTTACGTGGACACGCCAACAAACCACAAGAGACACCGCCGCCACCACTTGTCCCTTACCTGGCCGACGACTGGCCATTCGAGCATTACGGATTTCCAGCATTCGAAGTGCTGGATGAAGACAGTGTGGTCGTGGTTTTCGGCCGGACGCAGTGGGGGACGCCAAGCTATCACGAATTCGATCCACCGGAATGGGACAACTTCCCTGTTGAGAAGGAAAAGATTCAGGCGATCTTTTACCGTCGCCAAAAAGGTCGCAGGACAGAACTGTCTCCTGGGCCGGAGAGTCTGAGAATCGGGGCACCTGCCAGGGCAAACCAACCTCGCGGCCGCTGGGTGCTGGCAGAACGAATCACCGTTGCCAATCTTGGTGGCCCTATGGCGCAGTTGCCCGATGGCGACCTGATTGCCAAAGTGGGCAGTGGCATCCGTCGGTCTGCCCACGGAGGGCGCACCTGGCAGAAGATCCCGGATTCGGAACTTCCCGAAAAGCTCGTCGCGCTCGGCATATTGAAAAGCGGCCGATGGCTGGCCGTGACCATGAAGCTGAATCAGCAGTGGCGTGGTGGCGGCGAGATCAACGTCGGCACAGAGGGTGGCTATCCGGTGAGAGAGTCGAGGAAAGACCAGTCCTACGATGCTGAGATTGTTGTACATTACTCCGACGACGAAGGCAGGAACTGGCAAGCCGTTCAGGGGCCCCTTCAGGTGGGCGATCCCATCGGTCAGTCAATTTCATCGAAAGGCCCGGTGGCGCCGTGGCCCTGCCCATCTTTGGATGCGTCACCAATGAAGAGATGCGTTCCTACTCCGCGTCCAATGGTATCATCCGCACGAAGGACCGCGGTCTGACGTGGGGCGACTTTTCATTTGTCTTTCACACGAACCCCAAAGGTCCCGATGATTATCAGCCCGAACCGCGGTACTCGGAAATGGACATCGTACAACTGCCGAATAGCCATTGGGTCGCTTACTCTCGAAACGAACGGATCGCTGCAGGGCCCAACCGTATGGGTGCGACGTCGATTGCAGTCAGCCCGGACTTCGGTCGCACGTGGAAGAAGACCGGTGCCAGCCTTGTCGGAGTAAGTCAGCAAAAAGGGGTCGTGCTGCCCGATGGCGGCATTGCGCTGACCTACCGCACCCACTCCTGGCAGGCGCCGGGTGTGGCTATTACATATGACGAAGGCCGCAGCTTTGATTACCTGCTGACAGGACCGTATGAAACCATCAACGCATTTGTCACAGGCAAAGATGAGTTTGTAGTGTTCACGGGTACAAGCCATCGCAGTGACAGTGCGGCCGCTGTCTATCGCTGGATCTCTCACAGCGAGGATCAGCACCGGTGAAGCAAACGGTGGAGCTTTTCGTCGCGCGACAGGCGAACGGGCGGGGCAAAATCGCGACACCGGGGTCGAACGGTCAGCTGTATTGTTTGCCACAGAATTCTCGACTTTTATGCATGACGGGTGTGAGCCGCCGCGGTTCAGTTGTGTGTCCTGTCGTGGGAGGTGTGTATTCAGGGACCAGTTATGTCGAGAGCAGGGACGGCATCCACCGCACCAAGCCGGTGACCTCCCAAGTAGAGGTCAATGGTTCCCGCCAGAACAACTACATCACGGTTGATGAATCGCTTGGGTGGCCGGCCAATGCGATAATGAACGTGGTGATGGATCCGGATGATCCCGACCCTGCCCGCCGTTTCAAGGGATTGGGACACGCCTTTAAGCGGGAACCGGTGATCAGCGCTCACGGAATCAACTGGAAAAAGCTGGATATGCCGTCCATCAAGTCGAAAGACGAGTCCAATCTGAGCTACCACCCTGTCACGCGAACCTTCATCGCCACCGTCAAAACCGGTGGACGTTTCGGGCAGTCGCAGTCCCTGACGACAAGCAAGGACTTCGGGAGCTGGACGCAGCCGAAGCTCGTCTTTCAGGCGGATGAGCTGGACCAGGCACTGGGGCACGAAAGGATCAGGACCCGTTTTGCCGACCCCACGCTCAAACCGCCGGAATTCAACATTCCGCAGAAATATGGTGTCGACGTCTACAACTTCGGTGTGTTCCGATACGAAAGTCTCGATATCGGCATGCCCACAATGTTTCACAAGACCGGTCGGGTCTCAAAGGACCGGCCGGGATTCGATGATTTGGATTTGCCGGAGAAGATCCTCACCGAGGTTCGCAAATACGGAGACTGGACCGGGTTTCACCAGGTTCAGCTGGCCTGCTCCCGTGACCTAAAGAACTGGCGTCGCGCGGCGAATCGTCGGCCCTTCATCGACGCATCGCCGATGGACGGTGGCAGTTACGATCTGCAGGGCCTGTCGCCGCCATCACAGGCCGTTCTTCGGGCCCACGAGCTATGGTTCTATTACACGGGAGGTCAGAGTTATGCCATCATCTCGAGCGGTACGCCCAACAGTGGTGGCGCGGTCTGCCTGGCGGTGCTGCGCCGCAATGGATTCATCTCGCTGGATACGGGTCAGATGAATGGCTTTGTCCTGACGCCGCCATTCAAGCTGACTGGCCCCAAATTGTCCCTCAGCGTCAATGCGTTCAAAGGTGAGCTGCACGTCGAGGTACTGAATGAAGAGGCCGGTGTTGTCGCGAAGTCCCGGCCGATCACCGGAGACCTGATGAGCGAGGCGGTGAGGCGGGCACAAGGCGACCTGGCCAAATTGGCAGGAGCAAAGGTGAGTCTGCGTTTCACTCTTCACAATGGAAAACTCTATTCCTGGTGGCTGGATCCTGATTCGTCGTAATGAACGGCATAAAGGCAATCCTAACATGCGATTAAATATAATTCTGCTATGCATTGTGATTCTAGCACGGGAATACACCGGCGTTGCATATTGCCAACACGCGGATGTTACGGCGACGGTCAAAATAGAACCACAGGTACGACAGCCGCTGGATTTTGTGCGTATACCGATCCATGCAACGCATTCAATTAGCCATAAAGACATTGTTGGGTCGTTTGGACGTGCCGAAACACGACCTGGCCTGATGCGATTGCATGCGAATGGGTTCTGGGATCTGGTTGGGGTGTCGACTGGACAGACAGCGTTCGCTGCTGCCGGAAACTGGTTTTTAGACGGCAGGAAGATTGTGTTGTTACGTCGCTACCGCTCAGGTGCTCTCAGTCGCACATCATCGACGCGGACGATTGAGATCACCGGAGTTCATAAACAAGGTATCAACATTGCCGGACACGAGACGGGATTAACTCGCACCAGGTTAACCAAGTCTGATATTGCGGCACTGGACCTGGCCGGTTTCCCAACCAAAGAAACAGAGTTTACTCCAGCCGCTCCGGAGCCCGGATCTTTGACTGTCGCTGGTCGGATCGGTAATACAATCGTGCAATATCATTTGCGTGAGGATATGACAGCTAGTCTTACGCAAACTCACCTTGGTAAAGGTGAACGCCGCGCAAACGGCCGTTGGACTCAGATTGAAAATGGATACGAGATCATTTTGGAATCGAGGAATGGCGACGAATTATCCCGGTTGACGGTCACGCTTCTCGAATACGGCAGTGATTATCGAATCTCAGGCTTTTCTTCGGATGGACGAGACAGATCAAATACTAACAATCAATTAATCCTAAGGAGAGTGGCTGACGAACCGGAGCCGCTTTGGGATTCTATGTTTTGGGAGCCGCCAGATGGCCTGTCTGATCAGCAATTAGACGAGTTCTTCACACTAATGAGTGGCTCCATGGCGGGGACCTACTCTTTGAGAACGGAGCGCAATAATCGTGACATGGTTATAGGAGCGAACAAGAATCAGGGAGAGACTCACCCAGAAATCAACGCGGCGTTTCCTGATAAAACGAAAATCATTACGGAGATTACTACAACACGTGGGATCGGGCGACGATTAGACAACGAGACGATGCAGGTCGTTGTTCGGACGACTTCGGTGGGTGAGTCACCGAGATATGGTCGGACTGTGCTGCGATATTTAGCCGCCATTGGCGGATTTGAAATGTTTGGACAGCAATTGGACGGAGAATACAGACTCGCCCATGCGATATGGGACCCAATTATCCGGCGCTTAACCGTCAATAGTATCGTACCGCCGTTATCACGGTTTCGGGAAAAAGTAACGGAAGAGTGGTTTTATGAAGTCGATGAATCGGGCGTTGTAACTGTTCAACGTATAATCCGTGGCAATGGCAGGGTGTACTCCCACTATCAGGGGAAGTCGCACAAAATGTCTGATGGGTCGGACAAAGAATACGAAGCATTACTGAATGCTTTCGAGGATGAAATGACGGCTGTCAATGAATAGAAGCGTGCGAAGTCGAAACGTGCTGATAGAGGAATCAGCACGATGCATAGTGCGCTCGAGATGGATACGTCGGTCGCGAGATACTGAATGTTTTCTAGTTGTTGTCAATTGTCAGGGTTTTAGCGACGGGCATCCTGTTCAGCAGCACGACCGGGGCTCGGCGGAGTTGGCGGAAAAGTCGTCATAACATTTTCGTCTGTTGCGCTCCAGGTCTCGACAGGTTTGGGTTCGGAAGTTGGACTCGGCAACTCCGTGGCAGTAACCCGAATTGCTCACGAAGGTCGAAAGAAACGGGACTGGGTTGGATCGGACGTGTTGACCTGGCTCAAGGTTGTGTTGGAAACCTGATTGAAGCCGATCTCATTTCCTGACTTAAAGGTGCACAAAGCATTCTAGGCCAGAATTTCCGTGACGATCCGTGGTTTGAAAGTGTCAGTGAGCTTTTCCCTGAGTCCGTTTCGTTCAAAAAAAAGATCTTCGTGATGAAGTCCCAGTTGATGGAGAATGGTGGCATGCCAGTCTGCAATGCTTACCCGATTCTCGATGGCTGCGAAGCCAATGTCATCGGTGTTACCGTAGCTGACGCCGGGTTTGATACCACCGCCGGCCATCCAGAGCGAAAACCCTCGTGGGCCGTGGTCACGGCCAGCGGTTTCGAGACTTTTCGTGGTCGCCACCTGGGCGATCGGAAGTCGTCCGAATTCACCTCCCCAGACCACAAGGACGTCGTCCAGGAGTCCTCGTTGCTGAAGGTCCGCGAGTAGCTGAGCGACGGGTTGATCGGTGCGGTTACAGGCTGCCGGGAGTGAGTTTCTGATATTCGAGTGGTTGTCCCAGATCTGGCTATTGATATAAAGTTGTACGAACCTCACACCTCGTTCGACCATGCGGCGAGCCATAATGCAGCGGCGAGCATAGGAATCGGTCGTTTTGTTACCGACTCCATAGGCATCAAGTGTCGCCTGCGATTCTTGGTGGATATCGAGAACATCAGCCGCTTCGAGCTGCATTCGGGCTGCAAGTTCGTAGCTGTTAATTCGAGCATCCAGTTCCAGGTTGTTTGGGCGTTTTTTTCGATGAATGTTGTCAATTCGTCGCAGCAGGTCTCGCTGCACCTGGACCACCGGATCGGGATCGGCATTCTGTGGCTGGAGATTCAGGATAGGAGATCCCTGTGAACGAATGCGGGTTCCCTGGTAAACCGGGGGAAGAAAGCCGTTCTGCCAGCTTTGAACTGTGTTAACGGGAAGACCAAGAGGGTCATCCAGGACAACGTAGGCGGGCAGATTCTGGTTGACAGTGCCCAAGCCATAGGCGACCCATGCACCGATGGAAGGTCGCCCCGGCAGCAGGCGGCCGGAGTGGATCTTGAAGAGTGCGGGTTCATGATTTGGATGCGAATTATACATTGACCGGATGATGGCAATTTTGTCGACATGTTTCTGAAGGTGCGGCATCACATTGGAGACCCAGGCACCACTCTCCCCGTACTGATCGAATTGAAACGGGCTTCGCAGCAGTCCGCCGGCCGATTCCGGCGAAGATACAACCTCGGCGATTTCGTTGAAATAAGGCTCACCGTGATGCTTGTCCAGTTTCGGTTTTGGGTCGAACAGGTCGACCTGGCTCGGACCCCCATTCATGAACAGATGGATGACAGCCCTGGCTTTTGCCGGAAAATGGGTTTTGCGCTGCTGGCAGTCATAGATTCTTTGAGGGTCTTGCGTTGCCTGCTGAAGATCATTCCGGACGGAGACCGTATCGCCGCCAGTGATTTCACGAGTGGCAAGGTACGCCAGCGCGGCTCCCATCGTTCCGTGAGCAGCTCGATGAAAGAACTGCCGTCGAGGTGGAGTTATGTCGTGGTTTTCCTGGTTCATCTTAACCTCCGAGCTCATTGCTTAGTCAATGTACAGGAACCCTGCTGAATTGAAGATCGTGTGGCAATAAACACGAAGAGCCTGCAGGACAGGCTCTTGTTTCCTTTCGTCCGGTTGTTTGGAAGTGTATTCGGTCCATTTTGCTTCGAGATCCGCGAGAGTAGTGCGTCCAATCTCCAGCTCTTCGTTGTTTGCTCGACGAGAAAGTGCTGAGAGATAAATGTGCTGAATTCGTGCATCGGGTTCGGTTATGGCTTCTTTCAGATGTCGGGCAAATCGATCGGAAAGATCTCGGACCATTCTGTTGTTCAACAGGTAAAGAGCCTGCTGGACAACATTTGAAATCATGCGGTCCTGACAGGCCGGGTTCATTTGTGGCAGATCAAAAGTCTCGAGAAACGTGGGCATTTCTTTACGACGTTGTCGTAAATAGATGCTTCGTCGGTATTTTTCATCTCTGCGGACGGCAACCACCAGGCCGTCGCTGGCAACACTGACCTCGTCCGGCTTGCCGAATGGTGTTTCATCGAGGGCACCAGCAATAAAGATCAGCGAATCTCGAACCTCTTCTGCCTGCATCCTGCGCAGAGGCATGCGGGAGATCCAGTTGTTTTCCGGATCCACTGCCATGTGGTGATCCGAGACATCGGAGGACTGTCGATAGGTTCGCGAAGTCATGATCAGGCGGTGCATCTGTTTCATGCTCCAGCCCCGGTTGATGAATTCCCGAGCCAGCCAGTCGAGCAGTTCCGGGTGAGTCGGCGGATCGCCACGTTTTCCAAAATTGTCCAGTGAAGAGACGATGCCGCGTTCGAAATGGTGTTTCCAGATACGGTTGACCATGACGCGTGACGTGAGCGGATGATCCGGTTCAATGAGCCATCTTGCGAGAGCGAGTCTTCGTCCGGTTTTATTTGCACCGGTCCATGGCTCGACCGGTTCAAAGGGAGTCTTTCCATCGGTTAGCACGCTGGGGACGCCCGCCCCGACAAACCGGCCGGGCTGTCGATGGTCACCACGTCGAAAAACATATGTTGGGGATGGCTCACCTCGGTCCCACAGCGCGCGGATCAGGGACACCTCCAGTTTGTCGGCTTCAAGAGACTTGATTGTTTCAGTGACATCGTCGAGTACTTTCTTGTAGGACGGCATTTTCTTTAACTGATCATCGGTGAGTGTTAACCGGGATTCGAATTCCCTGGCGAGCTTTTTCTGGGCCTCATTCCTGTGTTCTGCCGTCGTGTTTACGGCAGTTCGAACGTCATCCCGCAGTCCCTCGGGCAGGCGAGCGAGCTCGGTGTCGAGTTTTGCTTTTCGAGTGGTTACCTGGGCGGTTGTCAGACGCTTGTTTTCTTTATCAATTTGAGCCTGGACTCCCTTGTTGTGTTCAGCAACGGCCCTGCGCCGTTGCGGCATTGCAACATCCAGCAAACGTACCTGGAAGTGACCATCCGACTGACTCTCCCCTCCTCTTGGTTTGAGCCAGTCATGGACATCAAACGCCCCCTGAAAAACCGCGACCAGCCGATAGTAGTCGCGGTGGGGGATCGGGTCGTACTTGTGGCTGTGGCAGCGTGCACATTTGAGACTAAGACCCAGGACGGTGGAACCAAGGATGTCGATTTCGTCTGCAACAACTTCCATACGTTCGGTCACGAAGTTGACCACGTCTGAACCCGTGCCGTCTGGTGCCATGCGCAGAAACCCGGTGGCCACAAGATTGTCGATAATCTCAGGAGTGAGTCCGGTCGGATCGGAATAATCAACCAGTTCATCTCCGGCAAGCTGTTCAAGAAGGAATCGGGAATAGGGTTTGTCTTCGTTAAACGCACGAATCACATAATCACGGTAGCGGTACGCGTATTTTCGGAGTGGATCAGAGCTTCGTTTCCCTTCTGAGTCAGCGTAGCCGGCAGCATCGAGCCAGAATCGCCCCCACCGTTCTCCGTAACGTGGTGAGTCAAGGAGTTGATCGATGACTTTTTCGTAAGCCTTCGCGTTGTTACTGCTGATAAATGTTTCGACCAGCTCGGCCGTCGGGGGAAGCCCGGTCAGGTCAAAGCAGATTCGTCGCAACAATGTTGACTTGTCGGCCTCGGGATTAAACAGAAGATTGTTCTTTCGGAGTTCCCGAAGGACGAATGAATCAATTGGATGATCATCTGCCCCGTCAATCTTCGGGACATCGACGCTGGCTGGCAGCGGACGGAAAGACCAGTGCTGACGATCCTTGTCCGTGACGAGTCGGTCCGGCTCACGTGTCGCGACGTCGGGCTTGATATGAACTGTCGGGGCACCGAGTCTGATCCAGCGCGAGATTCTGCCAACTTCGGACGACGTGATCGGTTCGACCCCGGCAATGATCAGCTGATCACGAGGCGGCATTTCCTCTGCATGGATACGTTGTAATAACAAGCTCTCCTCAGGCTTGCCAGGAACGATCGCCGGTCCCGATTTTCCACCCTTTAACATCGACTCCGGGGTTCTCAGATCGAGATCGCCTTTCCGGATACGTTGCCCATGACACGACGTGCAGCGGATAAACATAATGGGCTGAATATCGTGTTGGTTGAGCTGGATGACGTTCAGCAGATCTTCCGGTGTGGTCCCGTTGGCAAAGGGTGATCCCGCCTCAATCCACTTTTCTATCGTGTGGAGTTCATCTTTCGAAAGGGGAGTACCTTCTCCCTCCGGTGGCATCAGGCCTTCATGAACCATTTCATAAAGGATACTCTTACCCGGGTTTCCAATTTCGATGACCTGCCCGGATTCACCGCCACTAAAGAGGCCCTGACCCGATGTGAGATCCAACTCAGCCTTGACGTCGTTTGGGTTATGGCAGCCGATACACTTGTCTTTCAGGATTGGGAATACGTCTGTTTCGAAACTCAGTCCCGATTCATCGGTCCGATTCTCAGCTGCGACTGAAGAAACGCAGCTCATTCCGGTGATGATCCAGACAGCAAGAGACGAACTGACTTGTTTGAGATTCATTGTTGAGCGCGAAAAAGAGCTGAGGTCTTGTGACGACACGGCGAGGAAGAATTCTCTGCTGATTCCTTCGCCTCCCCGTGCAACGAGCTGAGCAAACCAGCGGAGACGTCGGCACTGACAATGATTCGGTGACGGATCATCCGGTATCTCCATCACTGATTTCGTTCGACAACTGATCGTACTCCACGTCCTGACGTCAAGAAACCCCTGAACTCGATTCCCTTCCCTGTTTCAGCCGCAGGGCGATAAAAGTCGACCGAATATCCCACTTAGAGACTGGTTAGAGTTGGAGCAGCAACGACCACAGATTCTCCACCGAATTCGTTTTGTGTTTTCGTTCGGAGAATTTTGTGTCAAATGCCTAAACTACAGGCACCAGTCTTCATTTTCCGGAGTCAAGGCATGCGAGACCTTCGAGTTGCCACTGCTCAGTTCGAAAACAAAGACAATAATCCGGAATACAACCTCGGGCGAATAAGGGAACTAACCCGCCAAGCAGTGGAACAGGGTGCCGAGATCGTCAGCTTTCATGAGGGATGCATTCCGGGCTACACGTGGCTCCAGCCGCTCAGCTACAACGAGCTGGTCGCGGTGGCTGAGCCCGTTCCGGACGGACCGTCCGTGCAAAAGCTGACCGGGATTGCGCGCCAGTTCAAATCAGTCGTCATGGCCGGACTACTTGAGATTGATGCGGAAGGAAAAATCTACAACTGCTACGTTACGGTCGGGCCTGAAGGATTTATCACGAAGTATCGCAAGCTGCATGTGTTTGTGAATCCGCACCTCTCGTCCGGCAACGATTACAAAGTCGTTGATTTGCTTGGCTGTAAAGTCGGATTCCTGATCTGCTACGACAACAATCTGCCGGAAAACGGACGCATCACGGCGATGCTCGGTGCTGAGATCGTGTTCATGCCGCATGTCACGTGTGGTCTGCCGTCGCCAATGCCCGGTCGGGGTGTGATCGATCGAGCTCTGTGGGAAAACCGGCATCGGGATCCCGTCCGTCTGCGTCAGGAGTTTGATGGCCCCAAAGGCCGCGCATGGTTAATGCGGTGGCTTCCAGCTCGCTGTTGGGAGAATGGTTATTACGGTGTCTTCAGTAACCCAATTGGCTGGGACTACGACACGGTCAAACCAGGTCTGTCCATGGTCCTCGATCCTTTTGGCGAAGTGTTGACTGAATGCCATACACTGGAAGATGAAGTCGTCGTTGGTCTGCTCACATCGGAAAAACTCAAGTTGTCCTCTGGTCAGCGATACATCAATGCCCGACGACCAGAATTGTACGGCAAGCTTGTCGAGCCACACGTGTCTGTCACTTCGCCCGGCTGGACATTGGAATGCGGGAAAGACTCCTGACACGAACAGCTATTTCCGCAAAATCAGCTTCTGGTCCGGAACAGAAGACAACAGCCGGAGAGAGAATAATGCCCGGATTCTTACTGAGTGTGGCTCTGGCGCCGGGCAGCAGGCATCGCTGATCCACAGTCAGCAGGACACGCAGCGGTACTGGCCTGTCGCCATAAACTCATCACGACCTGCAGGTCAGTCCTCCATCAACAACCAATTGCGCACCTGTGATGTATTTCGCCTCGTCCGAGGCGAGGAACAGTGCGGCATGAGCTACGTCCCAAGCATCGCCCATTCGTTTCATCGGTACCTGGTTGTGGCGCATTTCGAGCATCCTGTCGACGTCGCCGTCAGCGTACGCATTCTTCAATGATTCAATGATCATCGGCGTATTCATCAGTCCGGGAAGGATTGTGTTGGCTCGAATATTCTTTTCGGCATATTCCAGTGCAATGCTCTGAGTCAGCTGCAGGATCGCGGCCTTGGTGGCGCTGTAGGATGCGTACGGCACTCCCAGATAGCGAATCCCCACAATCGATGAAATATTGACAATGACACCGCCTTGTTTTTCCATGTGAGGCAGCGTGTACTTACAGGTCAGAAACATGCTCTTCAGGTTGACGGCGACAACACGATCCCAACTTTCTTCGCTGGCTTCAACCGGACCGCCGACTTCCAGGATACCAACGTTGTTGTGCAGAATGTCAATGCGACCGTACGTTTCGATGCAACGATCGACCATCGACCTGACCTGATTGGATTGCGTGACATCGACTTGCTGTACGGCACAGTCACCGCATTCATCCCTGATGATTTGCGCGGTTTCGGCGACCGCATCAGCGTTGATATCGATGGCAAACACTCTGGCACCTTCACGAGCAAACAGCACTGCGGTAGCTTTACCGTTGCCCCAGCCAGGCCCGGACGAGCCGGCTCCCGTTACGATCGCCACTTTGTCCTTTAATCGCTCGCCCATAACTTGTTGCTCCGGCTTGCTTTCGGGTATAGCTCAAGAATACTTTGATTTGGTTCGATTCGGCAAGCAGTCGGCAGCCACGGGGAGTGGATTATAATGTTGTTCGAAGAATTACGAGATCGTCTGTTGAAACTCGATACCGCCTGCGTTTGCGACGCGAGCAAAGCGATGAAAGCCGGCGATCCGGCGACTGATGAGTTTCGAATCGTGGACCCAGCCATTCGTCCGATTCGATCGGGACTGAAACTGGTCGGCAGGGCTCATACGATCACCTGTCATAATGATTTTCTGACTGTCATTAAAGGTCTGCGGGACGCTGTTCCAGGCGAAGTCCTCGTGATCGATTCGCAAAACAGCAACCGAGCAGTCTCGGGTGGATTATTTCCGACCGAAGCGACTCGAAAAGGATTGGCCGGTATCGTCGTCGATGGTCCCTGCCGGGACACAAAAATGATCCGATCACTGAAGCTGCCTTACTATGCGCGCACAGTCACCCCGGTTGCGGGAATGACGTCGAAGCTGTTCGAGACACAGGTTTCCATTTCGTGCGGCGGTGTGACGGTTAACCCGGGAGACATCGTCTTTGGCGACGATGACGGACTTGTCGTTGCAACACTCGGCGAACTGTCGCAAGCACTGCCGATCGCCGAGGAGATTCATCGAAAGGAAGCGCAGCTGCTCAGGAATATGGCTAAAGGCACGAGCTTACTGGACATGCTGAATTTCGAAGAACATTGCGCAGCCCTGGATACGAGTGATGAGAGTAAGCTTGAGTTCCGAATCTTAGCGAGCCAGTCATGAATATCGGAAGGTTACTCACAAAATCGGCCCGCAGTTTTCCACAGAACCTGGCAATTGCTCACGGTGCGAACACCTGTACCTACGCTGAATTCAACGAACGTGCCAACCGGTTTGCGGACTCGCTGCGGCAGCTGGGTGTTTCCAGAGGCGACCATGTTGCACTGCTGATGTACAACGGGCCTCAGTTGCTCGAAGCGATGTTTGCCTGTTTCAAACTGGGGTGTGGTTCCGTGCCCATCAATTTTCGGCTGCATCCGAACGAATTCTCGTTCATCATTGACCAATCGGAATCCAAAGTCGTCGTGGTGACTCCGCAGTTCAACGAGCCTCTGGAACAACATCGGGATTATATACCACAGGTGCGTCACATCATTACGACGTCCGAAGCACAGGGAGAGTTATTGGACTACGAAACGGTGCTGTCCGGCGGTTCAAATGAATTTGAAGACATTGACGTTGCCCCCGATGACGTGGCATGGCTGTTCTACACATCCGGAACAACCGGCCGTCCGAAAGGGGCCATGCTAACCCATCGCAATCTGATGGCGATGACCATGAATTGTCTTGCTGACATGTGTCCGGGCTGCGGTCCGGATGACGTCACGCTGCACGCCGCGCCGCTGTCTCACGGAAGTGGTCTTTATTTCATCCCGAATGTGGCTAAAGCCGCGGCTCATGTGATTCCCGGAGACACATCCTTCGACCCACAGGCCGTTTTGAAATTGATCGAGCAGTTTCGGGTTACAAACATCTTCGTAGCTCCGACAATGCTGAAACGACTGATCGACTGCCCCGATCTCGAACACCATGATCTCAGCTCACTGAAGTCGGTCGTCTATGGTGGTGCGCCGATGCTGGTTGAAGACCTGACAAACGCCATCGAAAAGCTGGGCCGGTGTCTGGTGCAGTTGTACGGTCAGGGAGAATCTCCGATGACGATCACATATCTTCCTCACCGTGATCATTTGCCGGACGGAGGTCACGACCAGCGAAAACGCCTCGCGTCAGTCGGAATTCCGCGGACGGACGTCGAAGTAGCCGTTGTCGACGGTGACGACCAGGAACTGCCACCCGGAAAAACTGGCGAAATCGTGACTCGCTCGGACATGGTCATGAAAGGCTACTGGCGTGAACCGGAAGCCACGGCAGACACGTTGAAGAACGGATGGTTACATACCGGTGACGTCGGCTATTTCGACGAACACGGATATTTGTTCCTCATGGAGCGCTCGAAAGACATGATCATCAGTGGCGGCGAAAATATTTATCCTCGCGAAATCGAAGAATTGCTCATTCGGCATCCGGCTGTACGAGAAGTGGCTGTGATTGGTGTGCCCGACTCAGAATGGGGCGAGGCCGTCAAGGCGGTCGTGTCCACCGTTCCCGGAAGTCGGGTGACCGAGCAGGAATTGATCGATTTCTGCAGGGAAAACATCGCAAGCTTTAAGAAGCCGCGATCCGTTGATTTTGTTGATGAGATTCCAAAGAATAACTACGGCAAGATCGTCAAGCGACTCCTGCGTGAGAAACACCAGCACGGCAAATGACGGTCAACCGCACGAGACACACATGAAACGAAAACGACAACTCGCACGCGAAGTCGCCGTGGTGGGGGCAGGGATGTCCTCATTCGGGATGTTCGTCGACAGGGATTCAAAAGACCTGTTTCTCGAAGCATTCCGTGAAATGGCTGCGTCAGTGGACAAAGGTTTCGATCCCACGGCAATCGATGCTCTCTATTTCGGTAATTTTACCAACGACTTTTTTGTTGAACAGTCGCACTGGGGCGCGATCCTCGCTGATGCTCTTGGACATGTTCCCAGGCCGGCAACGCGCACTGAAGGTGCCTGTGCTTCCAGCGGTCTCGCGTTTCGCGAAGCGGTCTTTGCGATCGCATCTGGGTTTTACGACATTGTGCTCGTCGGTGGGGTTGAGGACATGTCCGGACGGTCGACCGCCGAGGTCGCCGAAGGATTGGCGCTGGCGGCAATGCCGTGCGAACGTGAAGTTGGATTTACATTTCCCGGAGTCTTTGGCGTAATCGCCAATGCCTATTTTGAACGGTATGGTGCATCGCGTGAGCACCTGATGAACGTGACAATCAAGAACCACGACAATGCCGCGTTGAATCCAAAAGCCCAACTGAACCAGTCAATCCGGGACATCATGAATGGCAGGGTCCGGCGTGCCGCAGATAAAGGCGATCCGGTTCCTGAATGGTCAGACGAAAAGGAATTTCTGCGTGATCCGACAGCCAATCCCGTTGTCGCTTCGCCAATTCACCTGTTTGATTGCTGTCCAGTCAGCGACGGAGCCAGTTGTCTGCTGCTGGTCGCCGATGACCTCGCTTGCACCTTTTCGGACAGTCCACTTCACGTGGCGGGCATCGGACAAGGCAGCGGCCGCGGACTTCACGTAGCCGATGACCTGACCAGCTTCGAAGCAACACGGCAGGCGGCCGAGGAAGCGTATGGCATGTCCGGCCTCGGCCCGGACGACATCCAGTTTGCCGAAGTTCACGATTGTTTTTCGATCGCCGAAATCATACACATCGAAGACTTGGGTTTCTTCAAACCTGGAGAAGGATACAAGGCAGTCGAAGATAGTCTGACCCGACTGGACGGTGTGAAGCCGATCAACACCGCTGGTGGTCTGAAGTGCAAAGGACACCCCGTCGGGGCAACCGGAGCCGCACAAATTGTCGAAATCTGGCAGCAGTTGCGCAACGAAGCCGGTGACCGACAAATCCCAAATGGCGACCTGCGTATCGGAGCGGCCCACAACCTCGGTGGGACCGGCGGCACAAGCACGTTTACGATTCTTGAGCGGAGATAGCAGTTGGAGACTCGACCTTTCAGTGACTACTCGTTTACCGAGTTCCTCGCCGCACGCAGGTTAATGGGTTCAAGGTGCTCGACGTGTTGCGCCCTTTGCGTACCACCCCGGTCTTTGTGTCCGAAATGCCATAGCTGGAATATGGAATGGGAACAATTGAACGGAACCGGCAGGCTTGCGGTCGTCACATGTATTTCCTTTCCACCACCGGCTCTGGCCAAACAAGGCTATGGTCGAGAAAACCCTTATTGCACAGGTATTGTGGAACTTGATGAGAACGTTCGCATCGTTGCGCGCATCAAGGGTGTGGACACTCAGCATCCTGACACAATTTCAATTGGCATGCCTGTTGAGATCATGTTCCATGATCCAGAGTGTGCTGCCGAGACGAAACCAGTCGTCACATTCCAGCCGCGTTAGCAATCAGCTGACACGGATTGCCACCACATTCCGGGGTATTCCGTGCGAGTTCTCGTCGGTATGAGAGGTGGTAATGACGGCTGCCCACTGTTCCGCCCCAACCGTTGACTCTCTGGTTGGTCCAGTTGTCACGAGGTGCCCTTCCGAAATGTACCGACACGCCGGAAATCGCAAAGGTGCTCGTTTTCAACGGACGGAAACTTCCAGACGCTCCGGTACGCAGATGGCTGCCGGTCAGCAGAACATTCCGACCGTGCGTGGAAACGCGGTAGCGCGTCCAGCAACAACTTTAATGATTGGTGTGGACGACGCATGGTCACGAATACGTTGCACGCGGTTTCGTAATCGGTTTCCGTCAGTTCTATCGTCGGGTAGTTTCCGCTGAGAAAGCAGTCCACTCGGTTCGCCACGCCAATCAATCGTCCCTTGGCCTTTTGGTATTGGCGAGTGCTTAGGATGTTGTCGGGATGGGTCGGGGGACGTTTCAAATGCCCGTGAGGGCCACCTCGAAGGTGGTGTTGACGAGTAGTCAGAACCTCGTCGTCGCTCACCCGAACTTCTCGGTTAGTTGCTCAGTCAAGAACTTCAAGAGCCGTCTGTTGTACTCGTGCGTTAAGGCCAGCCCGTTCCGCCTAAACCCCCGTCGCCGCAGAGACGCGGCCACCTCTTTCGGGATCTCAGAAATTACAAATTAGGACTGATGGATCTGTTGTAGCTTAAATATAACAGGGGTGTAATTTTAGAACAGAAGACTTGAAGGAAGAGAGTTCTCCTTTTTCCGTTAACGGCTGACAATCTAATGTCATCAGGATTTACTTTGGAGATGTCTGTCGAAATATTTAAAAGCGTTATCGTTTTAGTTATCTTTGTCATCCGGTTGATTATAGCTGGTTCGTCAGGTGAGGAAGCTATTTCAGTTGCTCCTGGGAATGCGGATTACGATTGAACACTCTGAAGGGCACCTGTTGCTACGACAGGATCGAGTCACAAACGCGCGATTTTCGAGCAGCATGATCGTGGGCATAATGTCACTTGGGTGATACATCGACAGCAGTGGAACGCGGCAAAAACCTGTAGACTGTGGGTGGTCCCACGGCGGGTTCCGCCGGAATGGCATCTCGATATCCGTACGGTGAACAGCACACAGATTTTGATACAGAAACTCAAGGCCCTGCCTGTACGCTACTTACGTGATGCGGCATGTCTTTTCTCACCTGTCCATTCCGTTGCTGGATGGCGCAACCCGACGTGAATTGATCTGGAGCCCGAGGTCACCGTGAGCGATGCTGGCTCGAGTCTGGAGCGCTAACATGTGTACGACAGCTTTTCATCATCGAGACCAGTCGCTGGGTGTCCCGTCATCGTCGAACGCAGAGTGTGGAAGAACTGCGGCTTGGTGTGACGCCTTTGCACAAGACTGGCGGCAAGATTATCAGCACTGACGAGTGTTCGGGATTAACAGATCATCCGACAAAGGGACGTCGGACCGGAAGTCGGTTTCGAGTAACAAAGGTGGATTTCCAGCGTGCGGCGGTTACAGGGATTGACACCGGCACAGGATTATTACCACATTATTTGTCACTGAAACCTGTTTCAGCGAGGCACTACGTTAACTCGCTGCGGACTTTGCCGGTTCCGGCAATTGGCATGGGACGGCCGAAACCGTCATGAACAATTGTTTCGGCGTTGATACCCAGCAGGTGGAAGATAGTCGCCAGAATGTCCTTCGGTGAAATGGGGTTTTCGCGAACATCACCACCTAAATCGTCGCTGGACCCAATGACCTGTCCACGCGGAACACCACCTCCGGCTAAAGCAATGGAGTAGACCCGTGACCAGTGATCACGGCCGCCCTGGGGATTAAAGCGCGGAGTTCTTCCGTGTTCGCTCATCCAAACAACCAGCGTTTCATCTAACATGCCGCGCTGTTCCAGATCGAGAATCAGTCCCGAAAATGCGGCATCGAATCCTGGCCACAGCCAGCCCTTGAGCCGCGATGTCTGATTCCAATGGGTATCCCAGTCCGTATTCAAATAAGCGTATTCGTCCCAGAAGACGGTGACAAACCGGCTTCCGGCTTCCACGAGCCTGCGGGCCAGAAGACATGATTGACCAAATAATGTCATGCCGTATTTGTCACGCAATTTTTCAGGTTCTGCCTGAACGTCGAGAGCCTGGCGAATCCTGGGTGACGATAACAGTGACCACGCCATCTGCCGGTACCGGTCAAAGTTACGGACGGACCGCTGACTTTCCAGATCCCTGACAGCATCAGATAATTGTTCCAGCAGGTTGCGGCGTCTGTCGAAGCGGTCAAGCGTCACGTTCTTCTTTTCCCCAACCCCCGCGATTTCAAAACGTGAGGCCGGATCAATTCCGGCATAGGGGTCCCGGACGTTGTGGTCCACGCCATAGGGCCGTTGCTTGGTGATCTCCCGGGTTCCTTCAGCGGTGAAGTCAGTCAATACGGGGTCGTAGGCGGACCCCAGAAATGCGGCGTAGGGACCAGCCTGGACTGATGCTGCCTCTCCGCCGCGCGAGTTCATTTTCCACGGAATGGCAATATTTCGCGGTACGTCCGGTATCGTGCGAGACACCCGTTCACCGACATAGTCGACCACCGAACCGATGTACGGCCAGAGTGCCGGGTCGTTTGGCCTGGTCTCCAGGGCCGGAGAGTAGTCCGGGATGCCGCTTGTGACGTACGCTGTACAGTGTACCGGAAAGGGATGGGTCATCGATCGAACGATGGAAACTCTGTCCGCTACTTTCGCGATCCTGGGCAGGCCTTCACAAATCTGTAACCCTGAAACACTGGTCGATATCGGTTTGAATTCACCGCGTACTTCGGCGGGAGCATCGGGTTTTGGATCAAACGTTTCATGCTGTGGCGGCGATCCATAGGGTAAAAGCAAAATGCATGATTTCGCTTTGCCGAAACCCGGTGTGGACATGGGTGCTGCCTGAGTGTCCTGGGCACGCAGAAAATCACCCAATCCCAAACCCAGCATCCCCAATCCGCCGATGTGTAACGAGTCTCTGCGAGTGAGACCTCCACACAACTTTCGTCTGGACCCCAGTACTTGTAACACGCAGCGTTCCTGCAAAAAAAAAGTTCGTGGCACAGCGGTTTCCGGACGCCGCCTTCTGAACCACTCATCCTACCTGGATTCTTCGATAACTTCAAAGAAATCATCCTGCCGTTTGCCACAGGCATTCGGCTGTTGACTTGTACCGGCATTGTGAGGGGTGGCGCAGTGTCAATATCTGTAAAACAGACTCCCCGTACTGAAACAAATAACTTCCAACACCGAGAGGCAGAGGCCTGTCGATGTAACGGATGCCGTGACTGACAAACGTTGGTTCACCGTCACGTGTTTTGGGCCTAGACAACGCGCACCGTTGCCAGGAACAGGTCTGCCTGCTTTGCGACGTTCTCCTCGTAGGGTTCGCCGTCATACCAGGCAATAAGTGCCTTCTGATTGTCGAGCGGGAGAATGTGCGGGTACGCGAGGTCTGATCCCCACTGCGTGACCATATTAGTCTTCCATTGATAGCTCATGTCCGCATCGTCAAACGTGAAGAGCCCTGTTCGTGCGCCGTTCGGACGGGGCTGGTCATCCGGGTATCGCTCGGCGCCCACGCGTCCCGAGACGAGCAGAGTATTGCCGACCAGACCAGTTGCCGGGCCGCCGAAACTAACACCGTCGTAATTAGTCCATTTCTTGTAAGGAGGACGAGCGCGGGAGACCTTGCCCTGTCGCGTCACAGCGAGGAGCGTGTCATCCTTCAGGAAGACGAGGGCGGTTTCCGTGTAACGTCCCCTGATGATGGTCGAAATTTTTGTCCACTCCAGCCCGTCGCGAGAAGTCATGAGATCGACACGCCGGTCTCCGATCATGACGTCCGCTGCCATGTAGTGGACGTCATTGAGCGTCGCTGGTTTCCAGAAGGAGAAACTAAGCTCATGGGCGCGGACCGGCCTGCTCCAGTTCTGACCGTCGTCTGTGTAGGTCACCAGAGTTTCGAGATTGGCTTCATCCCCTGGCGGCTCGACAACAACATACAGAAAGATTCTGTCTTTCGTCGCGATCACGTGGGTTTCGGCCTCGTTCTTTCGAGTGTCGAGGACTCGTGAAGCAACCCAGCCACGCGGTTCGTGGGGACGTGATTTCAGCATCATGGCGTAACCGTCAAATCCTCCGTGACCGGACCCGGTGCGAAAGAAGATATAGTAATGGCCTTTCCAGAAGACGATGGCCGGACGCCCGTTCCAGCGGCCGTCGGTGTGAATTTTCTCAACACTTTCGAAGAGTACGTCGCGGTGGCCATCGAGAACACCCCGCGTTCCGGAGACAGCCGGCGTCGCCGGGTTTGTGAGTGAGGCTGACGTCAGGAGGCCGGCGCTCGTGTTACAAAGGAACTTTCTTCTGGAGGTTCTGTTGCTCGTTTGCATTGCTTGTATCCCTGTATATACCCTGTCCAGTCAAAAGAGCTCGTCAAGCGAGTGTCCCTCCTGCAGGAGCGGGAATCGACGACCCTGGACATCAGTGGCTTCCATGTTGTGGACGCCCGCGGCACGATAGACAGTTTTCGTGATATGTGCCGGAGTGACGGGCTTGTCTTGGGGATAAGCTCCGACTCTGTCACTTGATCCATAGACCTGTCCGCCCTGAATTCCGCCACCCGCCAGAAGCACCGACATGCAGTGCGTCCAGTGATCGCGTCCCTGTCCTGTAACACCATTGGAACGCGGATCGCCAATCTTCGGCTTCCGTCCCATTTCGCTGTTTACGACGACCATTGTTTCGTCAAGGAGGCCTCGCTCATCAAGGTCCGCCAGTAATGCCGAGTACGATCGATCGAAATCAGGGAGCAGGAACTCACGAAGACACTTGAAATTCTGCCAGTGTGTGTCCCAGGAGCCACCGCTGCAGCGATTCAGCATGGGGTCGTACTGGAAGAAGACGGTGACAAAGGACACTCCGGCCTCGACCAGGCGGCGAGCGAGGAGCAGTCCCATGGCGTTGAGACTCGTTCCGTACCGCTCCCGGACGGACGTCGGTTCATTCGTGAGGTCGAAGGCGCCCCTGGATTCTTTTGAATTGATGAGGCTGAAAGCCTGCTCCTGGAGTGTGCTGAAGTTATGCACGCTGCGGGAATGGTCCAGCTCGCGCTCGGCACGATCCAGCGACTTGAGGAGCCGGTGCCGGTTTTTCACATGTTCGGCGGTGATGTCTGCGGGCAGTCCGAGCGAGGGTGCCTGAAAATCCATCGGACGGTCGAAACCTCCATAGATATACATCGGATCATGCTGAACGCCGAGACGAGCGGCGAACTGTCCGGGACGGCGGCCTCCGGGCAAGCCGGCCTTATCCGGCAAACTGATACAGTGTGGCAGATAGGGGTGTGGCTTCCGGCCTGATGCCACGACTGAGCCCATAAAAGGCCAGTCTGTCGGTTCCGGCTGCCGTGAATTGTTGAAGCCAGGCTCCGGACAGTGTCCGGTGAGATTATAGTAGTAGCCGGTATGGTGATCGTTCTGTGGCGAGTTGACGTGTCCCACTGAGCGTACCACGGCCACATGGTGTGCCTGTTTCGCCAGCAGCGGCAGGTGTTCGCAGAGTTCGATGTCAGCAGCCGAGGTTTGGATGGGGTTGAAATCACCCCGATACTCGATGGGTGCCCGTGTTTTCAGGTCCCACGTATCGATGTGGGACGCACCTCCCATGAGCCAGATAAGGATGGTTGAATTCGCTGTTCTTTTTGGCTGTTCTGTGACAGGTTCGCCGAAGACATCGTGCGCGAGAAGGCCGGAGAAGCTGAGCCCGCCTGCGACAAGGAAATCGTGACGGTTGGGCAGGACATGTTCCGAGGGATTGCAGGGCATGATTGTCACTCAATGTTGCTGTTGAACAAACGTCCCCGTCGGCCAGGATATCCGCAGAGCCCGGAGATTTACAGTCCAAAACGACCGTGAAAACGACGATCAGAACAGCTCATTGAACAAAAAGCCTCTTTGAACAGGCTGAAGGCCCACACAGCGTGGGAACAGCCACCAGACCACGAATCTTTTGATAAGCCGTCGGACAAAACGTCAGACACCGCCGGAGATTTCCACTTCGGTTCTTCCAAAGATCGACCGGGTGATATGACCGTCGATCAACTTCCTGGTGGAATCTCGACCGGGAAGACGCGACGTGTGCGTTTCGATCGGGGCAGCTCCTTGAAGTCGTGAGTATGAATCGCTGCCGCATCGATGTTATGAATTGATCCGGCAATCGGTTCAAACGCTGCGCGAAAGTGGGCCGAGGATTTCACACAAATGTACCGCATGTTCGCACAATCGATGCCCATGCTCCGGGCAAATGCCTGATCGAACGGCTGCTCGCGGGCAGAAACAACAACCACCGATACTCCGTCGATCTTGATCCATGCCGATGTTCCCATGCTGCCCGTGAGACCGGCAAACATCGGCCCGTCGTAGGCAAATGCGCCATCGGACAATGCCACGACATCAGCCTCGGCTTCCACGGGAGTCCCCTGAACGGGTGACGACTTGCCGCCCAGGGAAATCGGGATACGGCTGCCAACACCAGCTGCATGCGCCTGTTGCGCCACTTCGGGGTCTACCATGTAAAGCACCAGAGCGTCCGTCAGTCCAAGCTCAAGGAAAGTTCGCAGGACTTCAGTCGAATCACCGGGCGACCCGCCCCCTGTATTGTCTGAATGGTCGGCAAGGATCACCGGATAATCACCCAGCTGTTCTCCCTGGTTCAGTGCGTTGCGCACCGATACTGGTGGTGCGTACCAGCGTTGTCGGTTCTCCCAGATCCATCCAGCCAGTCCATCGGCCACCGTTCGGGCCAGCTGCGGGTCATTGTCAGTGACTGCAATGACCGAGCTGCCTGCATCCGGAACGTCTGCCCAGGGAAACCCGGTGGCCACCGTCATACTTATCACACCTGGATGCCGCTCCATCTGATGAACGCGTTCGATGACTTCGTTCATCGGAGGGTGCGCCGTGACCTGGCACGGCGTACTCCAGAACATCGGCAACTGATGGAGAGCCATCGTGGGCCGAATCTCGCCACGGACTGTCCGCACGACGATCTCTGCGGTTTCTTTTCCCCGGTCGGCCGTGTCAACGTGTGGAAACGTGTCATAGCCCACGATTACGTCGGCAACTTCAACGCGCCACTGCGTATGGTTACCGTGCAGATCCTGCGGCACCCCAATCGGTACGTCCGGACCAACGACCGTTCGGACCGCAGCGATCACGTCACCGTCACCATCGTCAATTCCTTCCACCACCATGGCTCCGTGGAGATCGAGTAAAACACCATCTACCCGGCCGGCCGCTTTCAGTCTTTCGACCAGCTCTGCTTTCAGAGCGTCGTAATCCTCGCGACGGATCAGGCCCCCAGGGAACGCCGATGCTCGGAGCAGCGGAATCAGTTCGAACCCGTATTCATCTGCCGCTGCAATAAAGCCGCCTGTTTGAACATTCGTACCCCGAAACTGCTGGAGCATCGCCCCGCCACGGATAATTCCGCGTCCGTGTTCAAAATCCTCAAGCGTCGTCCGGGTATCCACACAGGTACTGGTTTCGTGGATAATTCCACCGGTTGCAATTCGCAAAATCGCATTCCTTTTTTCGTTGGCGGCTCATTTTGGATCCCCATTCCAAGTATCAGCCTAGCTGCAAACAACCGACAAGCAACTGCTTCGATGAGAAAGAATCGGTACACCAGCTGAATCAGCTGCTGGTCGACTTGCAAATGGATATGTGGCGACACACCGGCATTTTCCGACATCTTCTGAAACCAGTCGCCCGTCAGTGGATTTCATCCTGTTTGGAATCCAGAATCCTTCTGCCACCGATCCCACTGGCTGAGAGGAATACCATGACGCGGCTCAAACCAGCCGGTACTCTGGTCGCCGTCGCCTTATGTTACCTGACGAGCCGCCCACCCGTATGGGCGCAGCAATCTGTGTACAACGGCCAGGGTGAAATGGCTGGTGAGGTCACCGACAGGACCGTAATCCTGCAGTCGCGGCTTACACAAGGGAACCAGCTTGTTGATGGAGATCTGGCTGGCACGCCGGGTGTCGCACGGTTCGAAATTGCGACCAACGACTTTTTTCGGCATGTCCGGCAGACAGACTGGATCAAGGCGGTCGCCGCTTACGATTACATCGTCAAAACTAAGGTCGCGGGCCTGAAACCGGGAACGCGGTATTTCTATCGGCTGGAGTACGGCGCAAACAGGCAAAGTACGCGGTCAGGTCGAACCCGTTCGTTCAAGACGTTAGACGGACCGGAAATGAGTTCTCCCGTCAGTTTCGTCGTTGTCACGGGGATGAACTATGCGTTTTTCCACTATGGAACCGATGGCCGAGGCCGGAGGATGTATACCGGGGCAGACAGACCGTTGGGCTATCCGGCGCTGGCCACGATCCTCGAAATGAAACCGGATTTCTTCGTTGGGACTGGTGACAATGTCTATTACGATCATCCGATGTCGACACGTGCACGTACGCAGGCGGAACTGCGACGAAAATGGCATGAACAGTTCGTCCAGCCACGTTTTCTTGAACTGTTCTCCCAGGTGCCAACGTACTGGGAGAAAGACGATCACGACCACCGCTTCAATGACTGTGACCCGCAGACACCGGTGCGAGGAAGTCACGAGACGGCTGAGGACCGCGCGGATCCTGAACTGGCCCAAAAACCCTCCACGCAGTTGGGAATCCGCACATTTTGGGAACAAGTGCCGGTGGTCGACCCGTGCGAGAAAAATCCGGTCACCTATCGTACGCATCGCGTCAGTCGCGACTTGCAGATCTGGCTGGTCGAAGGTCGCGACTATCGGAGCCCGAATGAGATGTCGGACGGACCGCAGAAATCACTCTGGGGCAAACAGCAAATCGCGTGGCTGCAAAGGACTCTGCTGGCTTCCGACGCAACCTTCAAGATCCTCATCTCTCCCACTCCACTGGTTGGCCCGGACAGCGCCCGCAAGCGAGACAATCATGCCAATATCGGTGGATTTCAGCACGAAGCCAGGGAATTTTTCAGCTGGTTATCGGAACAGGAGTTTCCAGACAGACACTTCTATCTGGTCTGTGGTGACCGGCACTGGCAGTACCACGCAGTCTCTCCAAGTGGTATTGAAGAGTTCTCATGCGGGGCTATCTGCGACGCGAATGCATTCTTACCAATCAGGCCCGGGCAGCGAGGCTCGACTGATCCCGAAAGCAGGATCACACACAAGTACACCCAGAGCGGGCAGTCCGGTGGATTCCTGAAAGTCCAGATCACACCGTCCAGGAAAAGTACTCCGGTCCTTGCCGAGTTCTCTTTTTACGATGAGCGGGGCGAATTGCTCTATCAGGCAAGAAAGACCGCCCGCAACAGGTAACGGGCTGCCGTTTGTCCTGCTTTCTTCGTTTGTGGATGCGAACACCAGGCCTTCGGTGGCGAGCAGGGATCTTTGGCAAGCTGGCCTTCGTTTGCTCAGTGTCTTCGCCACCAGGTGAACACTATTTCGGTGCGGGCTGACTCAGGTTGCCTCGTTACCGAAGCGGGATTGAAGCAGACATCCTGTCCAGGGATCCTTCGTCGGAGACTTTTGCGATGTACGATTCGAACGGACCTTCTTCCGGATGCCACCCGGAAACAATAGCTTGCAGCATTCCTCTGCTGTTCAGCTGCACGGGGCCCTGATGTGGAACGCCCTGAGATCGCTCAATGACCCAAACATACTTCGCCGCCGGGTCCGGTCCACTCTGTGTGAATCGATAGTCCACGCTGAAGCTCATCAGCGTTCCTGTCGGACCGGTCTGCGGCAACGCGACCCCAGCGGAAAGTTTGACAGCTGGTTGGTGGACAGCAGGACGAAATTCTGTTCGTGGCGCAGCCGAGTTCGACTTCGTGTCCGAGGTACCGGGTCCGGACGAAGGATCCAAAAGTTGTTCGACCCCGCACCCGGTTGCCATGATCCACAGGGCGGCAACCAAACAAAGTCGTGTCGTCAGAAAAATCGAATATGTGACTCGCATCGCGCAAACTCCGGTTCCTGACTCTTAGCCCAATTGTCAAACGACGGAAACTGTGACATAGTGACTCGCATTATACAGCATCGTGTACGCATAGACCTGGAACCTGGCAGTGAGCATTCGTTGCTGGACACTGCCGCCTGCCTGTTCAGCGTGAACTTTAGTGTATGAAACTACGAAATTCCTGTGGCAGAACTCCTGCAGGAAACAATACCGGAATCTTAATTCGTTGAGAAAAGACTGCAGTTTGCAGCTGGTCGCCGGGTCGCAGCCAGGCCAAAACACCAGCCGTGAGCGCGTTCACGACCGGTCCTGCCGTCACTGTACGTGCGGTACAAGGCAACGCTCTACGGCAGACAGTATGCCAGCACCAGTAGCCATTACGACGCACCGCACGTGACTTCGGTCCTGTCGTTTGTGCGGAGCTTTGAACAAGCTGCTGAATCAGACACCGTGCCATATTGGTCGCCGCATGGCTGGCTTAACTGGAATCAGATCACTACGTGGCCGAAATTAATGTCATGCCAAAAACAGGCCGGAACGAATACAGCTGTTCCAATCTTCATAATCAAAAATGGCTCGCTCGCAGCGAGAATCGTAGATTCGTGGAATCGTTGGCCTGACCAACTCAACTGCGATTCATATCATGGGGCATTCCACCGGATAACTGTTTTCGGAGCAGTGTGTTGGTGGGGACAAAACAACATTTGGGAGAATTGAACAGATGACGGTTTCCGTGCAGAGATTCACCAGTGAATGGCGGTTGTTGTTCATTCCGTTGATCTGGCTCTGCGGGACAGTGATTGTCGCTGAGGAGACATCCACCACGGTGTGGGTCAGGATCGTTGACGCTGCGGCAAATTCAACGACTCCCGCTATGGTGTGCATCACTGACGTTGCACACGGGACGGCCTATCTTCCCGGTGAGGGACAGCCCAGCCCCAAACCGAGCACCACGGAGGAATATCGTGATGGAATCAGGTTTTCACGGGACAAAAACTGGGTGGGCCCTGTCCGCAAGACCAACGGCATTGGCAACAATCTCGATCGGTCGTATGTATACGGGGTGTTTCCCTCGCTGCCGTTCTGGAGCCAGCCGGTGATGTACCAGGTCTCGGGAGATTTCTCAATCCGACTGAAAGCTGGAGACTATCGGATCGTTGTCTCACGAGGCATGGAGTTTATCCCGGTGTCCCAGGAATTTCGGGTCGGAAACAGAACAGCCGAGCTCGAAATCCGGATGAGGCGCTGGATCAATCTGGCCGATGAAGGTTGGTATTCAGGCGACGTGCATGTGCATCATCCGACCACCGAGACAGCGTTTCAGGACTATCTCCTCGCATACGCCGAAGCGGAGGACGTCCGCATCGTTAATGTCCTGGAACAGCACCATCACGAAGGATTACACTCGAAGCAGCTGGGCTTTGGAAAGAAGTTTCGTCGGGAGCATCACGGCAGGTGGCTTGTCTCAGGCCAGGAGGCACCTTCCAGCACGTTCGGACACATCATCGGATTAAACATCGAACATCTGGCGTACGATCACCACCACGAGGACTTTTACGACCTCGCGTTCCACGACATCCATACCGATGATAATGCGCTGGTGGGCTATGCCCATTTCGCCTGGAACGGCTGCGACCTGCCGCGCGGTTTTCCGTGGTATGTGACGACCGGGCAAATCGACTTCGTGGAACTGCTCCAGTTCACCAAACTGAATGCGCTTGACTACTATGACTATCTCAATCTGGGTTTTCGACTCGCTGCGGCAGCCGGCAGTGATATTCCCTGGGGTTCGACTCTCGGAGAAGTGCGAACCTATGTGTTCACCGGCAAGGAATTTGATCCTGATCGATGGTTTAAGGCACTTGCGTCGGGTCATTCGTTCGTCACGAACGGCCCGGCTTTGGATTTCAAGGTCGATGGACAGCTCCCTGGATCAACCATCAGGCTGGATCAGGCGGCTGATCTCGAATTATTCACCCGAGTCCGCTGCCATCCCGGAATCGGACCTCTGAAGGTCCTCCGTATCGTAAGCAATGACGGAGTACTCAAAGAGATCACAAACGCTCGGAACGAACAGGAACTCATCATCCGTGACACCATTCCGATCAGACACAGCCAGTGGCTGGTAGCGTCTGCTGAGTGTGAAAATGGTGCCGTGGCTCATTCGTCGCCGGTTTACGTAATCGTGGACAATCGTCCACACTGGTCGCCGGGACGAAGCGAGGAGTTGATTGGAAAACAGCTTGCCACCATGGCACTGATCCGCCGTGAATTTTCCGGGGGGAGGGACTGGAGAAGTCGTGGCATCCGAAAACGTCTTGCCAAAGCCCGAGCGTTTTACGTCAGGCTCCAAGAGGCCATACAAACGGGCCAGCAGATGCCGGACTTTTGGACCGTTGATTGATCGACCAGACGTCGAATCGCAGTGCCAATCCTGAGGAATGCGGCAACACAGCGAAACAGTCGGCATACGGCGTATGTGATCAAGAACACCGGCGCTGGTCATTGGTCCCTCCGGTCGGAACGAGACTAAGTGACAAAAAACGCCGGGAGTGGCGCCAACGGTGTCAGGTTGCCGGGGCCAGCATCTTTCAACGCGCCCAGTGTGTCAGAAAGAACGTCGACTTCCGGGGTTTTCAGAAACAACGGTCGCCCCACTGCCTGGCAGACCAGTTGAGCCGAGCGCTCATCAGGGCGGTTCACCGATGATGCGGGAAATTAAGCAGCACCTTTCGTGAGAAACTTAAGGCGTTGCTCCCGCCTCCTGTGAAATGCGCCGCTTATGACGCATTTTTTCGTGTGATTCCGGAGTCCCGTCGTGCAGGGAGCCGAACCAGCGATCCAGCGGTACGGTCACAGTGCCGTAATTGCACTCGAAGTAGCGGTGGTGCAGATAGTGGAAGTACGAATCCACAGACATCCCGTTCCTGTTGTCTTTCTTCAGCACGAGACGGTCAAAGCCTGTGTGCCCCAGCGCGGGATTGAGCGCCGGACGCTGCAGCAGATAGAACATGTGGACCGGGTGCGATGGCACAACGAACAGGATGATCCAGCGGCTCAAATAGAGAATGTGCTCGATGGGGTGCATGGACAGCCCCGACCAAGGTCCCACATTCGTATTGCGGTGATGCAGGTAATGCGCAGCGTTGTAAAATGGTTTCCAGTGTGAAAATCGGTGGACTACGTAAAAGTGCAGGTCGTGCCAGAATGGAAGGACCGTGGCCAGTACGACAAACCATATGGGATTATTTTGCACTGTGACGAAACTCAGCCAGCCGTTGCCATACGCCCACAGCATGAGGACTTCATACAGTGTCCAGATAGTGACACCGCTGGCGAGACTCCAGAACATGTTGTCCCTGACCTGATTGTTGAACAGGAATGCCTTGCTGGAAGTGCTTGGCCACCGTGAATTGTACTTAAAGCGAGTTCCCTGTATGCGGCGCCAGTAAAGAAGAAAATGTAAAGTACCGGCGACGAGCAGCAGCATCATCAGATTGCGGGCATACATGGGCAGAATCCACGCGGCACTCAGGTGACTGAAGCTGCTGAGTTGATCTGCTCCGGGCTGAAGAAACTGCCACGTGAGTACGGCGAGCCCGTAATGAGCGGCCGCCCCGAACGGCCAGAGAAAACCCGGAAACCCGAGGAGAAACCGGAACAGCTTCCTGGGCTGGATCGGCCACATAAAAGGCTGAGCCTTTCCGAGAGTGCGGGGCGTCCACTCGCCACGCAAATCCCGGGTCGTCATTCCATCGTCGATTTCGCGGAGTGCCCGCTGCTCAATTGTTTGGTTCGCTTCTGCCATGGTTTAAACACTACGAAGACCCGCCGGCGCCGTCAAGCAGATTACCTATGCGTGCTGGCGTCAAATGCGTCGTCCAGAAATTTCCTTTGATATCCGTCACGAATTCCCCTGCAGCCAAATGGACACCCCAGACGCAGATAACTAGAAATAAACGGTTTCAATTCAGTCGGCCCGTCTAAAGCATATAAAAAGAGGAGACTGGGGATGTACACGGAGTGCGCTGCATGAAAACAGTGAACTGACTGAAAACGAGGAGATTCAACCTGGAGGTGGAGGCGAGTTGTTGATTTCAGGAGTGGTCATGCCTGCTGCGTGCTCATCACGTATCGCGGGGATGGTCAGCACGAGGCGCATTTACGGCACACCGGGTGTGAGAATATTTCCAATAAGCGACATGCCTGTACTGAATCCCATGAGCGGATGGCCCGCCTGTGATCGATCGATCCCCTGCATCACCACCAACAGCTGACCATCAGAAAGACGACACATGACAGGACTGTCTCCGGGCAGAACAGATGTCTGGGAATCGACGGGGGCCAGAGGCACATCACGCTGCCAGGTCCGACCATGATCATCACTGATAAACAGCGTACAGAACGAGCGGCGTTCGCCGGTCGTCAGAACCTGGCTTCCGTCAGTCAGACCTTCAGCCCCAACCACCAGCAGAATGCGCCCCGACGGGAGCACCAGCAGATCCGGCATCTTGCCCTGCACCATCGCCGACCGCGGTGCACTCCATGTCATGCCTCCGTCCCGTGAAAAGTTCGTGCCAAATGTTCTGCGAGGTGAACCACCACCACCTCGTGCGATCGAAAACCAGATCCCATCAGCCGCTTCGACCAGATTCGTCTCACTTTTAAACCGTGTGGAAACCGTGACTTTCGGTCCCCAGGTTTTTCCGTAGTCCCGTGATGCGATATACCAGCCCCGTCCCGGCATGATGAGTCGGCCATCTGCTGCTTCGAACAGACGTCCAAACCGCCACCAGGGTTTGATCAGCTGTGGATCTTCAATGGTCCAGGTATGACCACTATCACTGGAGCGAAGAAAACGAACTTCGCGCCGATATCCCGGCCCATGGCTGAAATCATAGATTTTCTCCGGTCGTTTCTCTCCGGCAGGCACCTGTTTTCGTTTGGGTACGATTGCCCAGGTGACAGGCAGCAGCACATCACCGTTGCTCAATGTCTGCAGTCCGTTTGCCACCTGGATCGTGATGCGTCGGTCCTCCGGCTTCCAGAGCACGCGCTTCGGCAACCAGGTCTGTCCCTCGTCTTTGGAGACGACGAGTTGCAGGACACCGCCAGACGGAAAGGGTTCCCACTGCGTACTGAACGCAACCAGTAGATCGCCGTTAGGTGCACGGGCCAAAGCCGGCATGCATGCCGGTTCGACCGCTGCATTAAAGGTCCGGGTCACACGGTATTCGACGGCCGTCAAAGATGCCGCCGGCACGAGACACAGCAGAACAGCCAGCCGAACCGACGTGGTCACAGAACGGCAAACCATATCGACCTTTCCATCAGGCCTGACGGAATCTGAAGGTATTTGCAGGTCGACCCGTTCATTCAGCCAGCTCAATAAGAACAGCTGTTTCAGAAACTACAGGAAGATGCCCGTCTTTCAGAAGTGTTGCACGTATTTTCAGCAGGTGTTCGGTTTTGACAGGGCCGGACGCCATGACTGCCACAGAAAACACTGTGCGCAACACGTCCTTTGTCAGATTTTGGGGTTCGGCTGCGAAGATTGCACTCTGAGAACCATCACAGGAAAGTTCAAGCAATACCGGTTCGGTCAGCCCGTCGGAACGATTGATACTCAGCGGTACAGGAACCTGCTGTCCGGGTTTTACGAGAAATTCATTTTCGTCTGCAGAGATTTTCAACAGGGCACCTGTTGGAAGGAACCCCATACGCGTTTTTTGCTTACTGACCGAATAACGGATATTGCCCTGCGGGTCGGTGACTTTCGCAACACCGTTAACCACCATGCGCGATGTTCGTGTCGTCTCCAGCCATTCGGGCAGAAAAACCGGATAGAAGATACGCGTGACTTCGGGTTTGACCACCAGTTCCGGACCAAAAATTCCCTGCCGATGTCGACTCTGTCCGGATGTCATTTCCAGTACAATGTCCTGGTCAAAATCTTCGTCGCGTGAAACCAGCACGGGAGCAGGAAACGTCGTGCCGCGTGGCCATTTGGTAACGTCGTCCTTGCCTTCTGCGTCAATGGAGAAGGGCGGCTTGATGGTGGTGGCGACCAGCATTGGGCCTGCGGTTCGCTGCACAACGCTGGCATCAATGGTCGCAGTTCCGGTGAGATGAACCAGGGCGGCAGAGGCCGGAGCATCCGCTGCCACAATCAGCTCGACGTTCAGAGCTGTCTGATTGGCCGCAACCACCAGTTCATCCGGAGCTGTGACATCCGGTGGCAGGCCTGAGACCGCAACTTCGACAGGATCCTGAAAGCCGCCACGCCGCGTGAGGTTGACGGTAAGGGTAGCCTTCCCGTTGATCGGTGCGTTGAGAAGTTCAGAGACACTGAGCATGAAATCAGGCTGGGCATGCTGTATCGAAAGGTGATAGGTCGCTGCCCTTGTGCCACTGTGTGATGACACATCGGTCACGCTGATCTGATAGTGACCATCCGCCGGGACTGTGTATTCAAGCGCGGCATCCGTTGAGCCGACAAGATCGTCGTGCCGGACCAGTTCCTGTCCTTCCTCACTGAAAACTGCAAGTACGACATCAATCTCCGATCCAATGCGTTCGGCGGACACTTCGATGGCCCACACTTCACCTTTCTTTGCAGTGATCTGATACCGGTCTTCGCCGAACCGCTTGTCGAGAACACCAGTCACACCACAGGGCAGTGTCAGTTCCGATACTGTCTCATCCATCTGAGGCTGATCACTGACGTGCAGCATGAATGGCGCACAGTTCCCAAATTCCGTCCTGAGTTCAAAGGGAAACAATGTTGTGTGTTCGCCACCGGGAAAAGTCACTTCGCGAGTGACAGATTCAAGCTGGGACCGGCCGGTAGCAAGTCCATAACCAACCAGTTCGACCGTACGCGTTTCCCCGCGGCGCCCCACGGATGGAATTGCCGCCACAATTCTTGACTGAGGCGATATTGCGAGCTGGTAGACAAATGCTCGGTTGCCACGAAAGTCCAGATCGTAGACTGCGGCGGTGTAGCGTTCACCGGCTGTGGCGAAAAATGTTAACACCGTATCATTCCCGGCCGTGTCTGCCGCTTCGGCGACAATCACACCCGCCTTGTCGCGAATTTCCAATACCGCGTTCAGCTTTGAGCCGATCCTGCGAGCAGTCGTTGAGCAGGTGACGGGACCGGTGTCCCTGGCCGTGAATATGTATTCATCCACTTCACTGATGTGTCTAATCTGACCGGAAACAACAATGGGAAGTGATTCAAGTTTCTGCGGGTCTGTTCGTGAAGTATGTTCGTTCACATTCGGTGTGTGACTCACGACAAATTTTCCGGTCCCGGTGGCTCCGTTAGCATTCGCGGCCTGCCACCTTACGATTCCTGGCGGGACCTCCGCAGGTATCGTCAACTTTGCTTTGATTTCCCGAGGCAGAGGGAACGCTGTTCGACGTGCTTTTTTCCCGAACCAATACGGTGGTTCGGGCACAATCACGGAGCCAAGGGGCCCAATGATCTCCAGACGGATCCGCGGATCATGCACAAAGACCTGCATGTCGGATGTCCAGTCATAGCCTCCCAGGACCACCTCCGTTGTCTGACCAGCTGGCACCACGGGGGGATACATATATCCAATGGCTGGCGCATGCTGGCCGACGACAAGATCCGGGAGGCTGATCGCAACAATTATTGAGAACGGGATAGACCGGACGGTCGACATGTCGAGCGGCTCATATCAGGTCACGAATGACTTCACCACCGTCGACGATTGGAACGGGTCGACCCAGTGGTCCATGGAACTGCCGGTCGGGATCAATGCCCATCAGAACGCAGATCGTACGCAGCAAATCGTTCACGCCCACGGGACTTCCAACCGGTGCAGCAGCCTGTTTGTCGGTGGCTCCGATCACCTGCCCTGGTGTGATGCCTCCACCTGCAAATATGATTGTTTGAGCCATAGACCAGTGATCACGTCCGGCCTGGGCATTGATTCGCGGCGTACGTCCCATTTCTCCCATCATGACGACCAGAGTTTCCTCCAGCAGACCACGTTCTTCAAGATCTGTGACCAGTGTACTAAATGCCCGGTCCGCGTAGGGAATCAAATCGGACTTCAAACTCGGAAAACAGTTGAAGTGAACGTCCCAGCCTGGAGCATCAATACCAACAAAACGACAGTCGGCCTCGATAAGCCGCCGGCCCAGCAGCGCACATTGACCGATTTGTGTCCGTCCATAAGCATCTCGCACTGAGTCCGGTTCAGCGTGAATATTGAAGGCCCGCTTTGCTGCCTCCGACGTGATCAGGCTGTACGCCTTTTCGTAGTAAGTGGACATGACCTGTGCTCGGCCCTGGTTGCGGCTGCGTTCCAGTTCATCGATTCCTGACAGCAAACGCTTACGCAGTTCGAGTCTGTTTTGCGAGAGTTGCCTTGAAGACTGTAAATCTTTGACTTCGAAGTCCGGCTGCGTCGGATCAGCTTCGATCACAAACGGAGCATGTTCCGGGCCGTGAAATCCGGGACCGCCACCGGCCATGGGATGCGGCAGATTGATATATGGCGGCAGGTCCCCGCGCTGCCCCAGCGTTCGTGATACTGCAGAACCGATGGATGGATAGAAGTCATTGTTCGGTATCGGATTATCACCATCGGCAAAGTTGGCTCGCCGGCCGGTCATCACGTAGTGGTATCCTGTGGTATGTCCATTGTCGCGATGGCTGTGGTTGCGCAGGATCGTGTACTTGTCAGCCATCTGCGCACACAACGGCAACTGATCGGTAACGAAGACATCGGTGACATTCGTGCTGATTGCTTCGAATGGTCCGCGAATCTCTGGTGGTGCTTTCGGTTTGGGATCCCACATGTCCTGATGAGGTGGTCCACCTTCAAGGAACAGGAAGATACATGATCGTGCTTTGGCGCTTCGGGTACCTGTCGCTTTGGCCTGCAGTTCCAGTAGTCGGGGTAACGTCAATCCGCCAATCAGACCACATGTCCCCAAACGAAGAGCATGCCGCCGCGAAATACCGCTGCAGTTTCGATGTTGTCTGCCGAATGAAAACCGAAACATATCCGCCCCCTGTTATTGGATTTTCGTCAGCACGATTCCGGAAAGCATCAGGATTGGCCCATACTGAATTTAGCGGCCAGTCAAACTGCTTAGTCCTGCCCGGTGGCAGCTCGAGTGATTTGAGGCATCGCCTTATCAGTGATTAAACAGAAATTCTTTGGAGTTTAACAGTGCCCACAGAACATCCTCGGTCGCCGAGCGGCGATCGGATTCTGCAAACGCCTGCTGCATAAGTTCTACTTCGTCATTTGTTGGAAAACGTGCTACTGTAATGAGATAAAGTTCGTCAAGGATTTCTTTTGGCGATTTTACCGATCCAGCCAGTTGTCGGGCACGACCACGTCGATGCGAGAGCTTCTGATAAATCTCCGGTGCATTTAAAAGGTGTAACGCCTGGGAGATACTGGGTTCGCCACTCCGTTCACACTCGCAGACCGACGCACGAACAGGGCGACCGAAGATGCGAAAGAAATAAGACGGCATGCGATTATCCCATACCTGAATCGCCCGGTACCCTTTGGGCCATCCGTTGAAATCTTCGGCCACACCGGTGCTCTGACAAATCGCGTCCAGTAAGACTTCGGCGGTCAGCGATTTCTGAGTGTAGTGTGAAAAATTCTGCTGGTCATCTTTGTTCGAAGGCAGTGTCGTCGAACTGAGTTGGTACACACGAGAATTCAGCAAAGTTCGCGTGAACGCCTTCATGTCGTACCTGACGTCGCGCATATGACCGACCAGTGCCTGCATCAGCGCATCATTCGTGGCAGGGTTCGTTTCACGAATATCATCAATGGGCTCAATCAAACCGCGACCCGCATAGTGTGCCCACAAACGATTTGCGATCGCTTTGGCGAAGAACGGGTTATCGTCGGACGTCAACCATTCGGCAAACACTCGTCGCCGATCCGAAATCCGGGAGAGATTCGACGGTTCCGCACCTAACGCGTGCGTCGGAACGTCATCGCCGGTGCGTGGGTGTGGTAAGTCATTTCCACCGAAGGACACGAGCGCCTGTTCACCATTGGGAAGCTGTTTGAGTTTCAGTCCCGTGAAGAACCCTGCGAGACCCGTGTAGTCTGCCTGACTCCAGCGTTCAGACGGGTGATGGTGGCACTGTGCGCATTCGATTCGTACACCCAGCAGCAACTGACTGATTGAACGAGCAGCCTCGTCGGGTTTGTTCAGGATCTTGTAAAATGAGCCTGGGCCTTCTGCGGAAGTATTCCCCTGAACCGTGAGCAGATCGGTTGCGAATTCGTCAAACGTTCGGTTTTCAGCGAAAATGCGCCGCAACCAGCGTTGCATGGCCACGGCACCCTGTGGTGAGATCTTAAGTTGATCGGCTCGCAGGATATCCAGCCACTTCATTGTCCAAAAATCAACGTACTCATCGCGATTCAGTAACTGGTCGACCAGTGTGGAACGCTTGTCCGCAGCAGGATCGCTCAGAAATTGACGTGCCTGTTGCGGTGTCGGCAGCGTCCCGATGGTATCCAGATAAACGCGGCGTAAAAACGTGGCATCGTCGCACAGGCCGCTGGGTTCGATGCCCAGACGTTCGAGTTTGTCCCAAACCAGCCCGTCGATGAAATTGTTCTCTGCCGGCCGCGGAAATTTCACTCCCGGTCGAGGAAGAGTAATTCGACACGTCGCCACATGTCCAAGATGTCGCACCAGGATGGCTGCCTCGCCCGGCACCTGCCCTCCCTGGATCAAGCCACGGGAATCAACGTCGGCAATGGCTGTCGTGTTTGATTCGTATTCCGTTTCGTTGGTCACACAACGAAGATTTCCTTCCGCATCAATCGTGCTGACTCGAATTTGTTGAGTCTCGCCAGCGAACAGAACCTGCTGCACGGGCTCAATTTCAATCCTCACGATTTGTTCTGACGGTACTTCAGCAGAATCAATCCGGGTTCCCTCAGCGATCCACCGCAACAGTATACGATCACGACTGCTTCCTGGTTCAATTTTCTGACCGCCGCCGTGAGGTGTCCGTGCGGACCCCTTTTGAACCACGAGACTTCTGACCGGCTGTCCCGCGGAAATTCGTCGTCCGCGACCTTCCTTAACCAGAGCGTCATGATCAGCACGTGGGTCAAAACCGAAGATGCTCAGTTTAAATCCGTTTTGCCCCTCCGCTTTGCCATGACAGCCTCCGGAGTTACAGCTGCTTTTTGTCAAAATCGGGATCACTTCATTACGAAACGATACTGGCGGCGGATTGTGCAGGCGACGCACTGTAATCGGAATCGACTCCCTCTGCTCATCGAACTGAACGCTGATTGTTCCTGCACCATTGGCACGCGGGTGAACGAGCCCTCGAGCGTCGACAACCGCGATGTGCGGCGGATCGATTTCTATTGTCACGTCGCGCGTAATATCCACCAGCCTGCCGGACGTGTCTTGGCGATGGACAACGACTTGATGCGTGGCTTCGGGTCTTTCCAGATCAACTCCGGACGGACTGATGCGCAGAACGGACCCGTCGACGAATTCACCGCTTCCAAGGACCGTCAATATCAGAAAGCAGACGGCGTTAAGAGTCAGGGGAGACGAACAAGACAGCATCAGGCTTAAAATCCAGAATCGCTTTTAAGGCAGCGGCCACAGATTGAGAACTCAAAGTATAACAAACGAAACGACAAAACACGACGTTTTCATCTGATTGGACTGAGTGCGAATCCATGAGACAATACCGATTTAAGTCGTGAGTGTCAGACTAAAAATGAGGTTTCCCGTCGCGGTGAACCTGACGTCTGCCAGTGGTCCGCCGTTCATCCGTCAATCCACTCCCGGCGGGAAGGACAGGTTTGCCGGATCCGACTGGCACAGGACGAACATCGTCATTGCTCAGGACTCACCGTCAGGCAATTGCTTCCAGGACCGGTGAACCGCCGTGGGCGATATGTACAGGTCGACCACCCATGTCGTTGACAGTCATATGAGGGTCGACACCGAGCAGTTGATAGATTGTGGCCACCATGTCTCCGGCTGAGACCGGACGGTCGACGGGATAGGCCGCATGCCTGTCGGTCCTGCCGACGACAACTCCCCGGCGTGCCCCACCACCGAACAACAGCGAGAAACCACATTGCGGCCAGTGGTCGCGACCGGATTTTCTGTTGATTTTCGGGCTGCGTCCCATTTCACCCATCACGACGAACAAGGTCGAGTCCAGCAGACAGCGCTGTTCGAGATCCCGTACAAAGGCAACGATTAACTGATCAAGGTTGGGGCATTGTGTTTTCAGCATCCCAAAATTGTTCTCGTGCAGATCCCAGTGATTATTACCCCGGGATTCCCAATGCACCGTGATGAATGTTGACCCTGCTTCCACCAGCCGACGGGCAACCAAAAGACTTGAACCCCAGAGATTGCGACCGTATTGATCGCGTACGTTGTCCGGTTCGCGTGTAATGTCGAACGCGGTCCGTGTCTTCGAAGAACTCAGCAGGTTAAACGCCTGCTGTTTGAATTCATTCAGCCGAGCAACTGCGCCACTGTTTTCCAGTCGTGACACGTCTCTGTCCAGCTGAGTGAGCAGTGAACCACGCCTAGTGAAACGATCGGCGGTAATGTCGGGCAGCGCATCGAGAGACGGCAGCATGGGATGCCCCATCGGATCGACCGGATCATAATCGCCCTTCGGTTCCCGCGCGATCTTCGGATCGCAAACGGTGAACAGCGGATCGTATCGGCTCCCGAGATACCCGCCATACGGGCCGGCTCGACGGAGGGACTGCGTGTAACCAGGTAAAGCCGGCATCATTACGTAACGCGGTACATCCTTCGCACCCATGTCAAGGTACTGACATATCGACCCCATGCCTGGATGATCGGTGACCTTGGCAAAGTAATTCTGACTGTCGTTACCTCCATCGAAGCCAGTCAGAACGTTGTACGGATTGTGGCTGTTGTACCTGTGAGAGTAAGTGCGGATCAGTGTCGCCCGATCCATCAGGGTCGCGGTCCCCGGCAGCAATTCCGATATCTGTAATCCGGGAACGGACGTCGAGATCGGCTGGAATTCGCCGCGCACCGTGTCTGGCGCTGCCGGCTTCAGGTCGAACATATCCATATGCGGTGGTCCGCCGAACAGATTCAGCAGCACCACCGAACGCGCCGGTCCGTTTTTCCGAGGTCGAAACCGTTCGGCACGGAGAACATTTGGCAGCGTCAAACCACCAAATAACGACAGCCCGCCCACGGAGAGCAACTGACGCCGCGTCAATCCGTCACACGCCACCCTGGGTCGACCGAGTATGTTTAACATAGCTTTGTCAGTCCGGCGTCTGATTGACCCTGTACCAAGAGCGTAACACCCGTAGGATCATATCAGCACCGATTGGTTCGTTCAACATAAGTGGGATTTGCGCCGTGCCGGGTTTACGGACCGGACCACATTGGTGAATCAGTCCTGTCCAACGTGATCTCACAGAAAATATGGGCGATGGACGCAGTGACAGGATGGAATTCTTAATGCCAGACAGCTCACTGAGATACTCTCATGTCATCTTGTTCTTTGCGTCCGCAGAGTCCCCCAACCTCAGTTTCGTGGGAGCCGTTGAACTGTGGTACAGCACCAGTCTGACACACACGAAACCGCACAGCAGCCAATCCGTGACCGGCAAGACGACCGCAAATTCGCATGAAGCTACCGGCGTACCCATCGAACCGTTGAGTCCGCGCTGTGCTCTCGAAGCGAAGAATTCCGTCACGCCGGAGGAGTCGGATTAAAACTGTCCAGCCGGTACTGACTGCTCACAGTGTCAGTTGAGCTGCATGATCCAATGAGCGATATTCTTCGCAGAACTGGTCAGGCAGTGCAATCGTGGACGCCGCCCGTCAGAATCAGCCCAAGGCATACGCAGACACGACTTTCTGCAATGCCGGAATTAAGACAACCCCGCAAAACTAGTGACACCTGGGAAAGAGTTCATTTTGTGTGTCAGCGAATCGTTTCCTCGTAACACGGTCAGCTGTAGCCGGACCACATGAGTTCACACGAAGCCACCGGGGTAGGTAATGCTTTGCTCTCTCATTGTGGCTTCGTGCATTTGTCGGATGACAGGTTCGAATCACGTGTGTTCTGCGGTTGTCGATTGTCGACGCCCTGGTCGGTCCGATCTGCAGGTCTGTCCGGACGATGTGGAACTCGTTCAGGACTACCGACTGCCTGACTGCTATCCACTTCAATTCGTCTAACCCTGCTCTCAGCACAGTCATCATATTTTCCTGTGGCAATCGGCACTCTTCCAGCAGCTGGGCAGCTTGCTTCACAGATCGGATCCGTGAATTGTGCCGATCGATGAGATCCACTGCCATCATTTTGACAACGACCGGTGCGCATCAGACACACTATCATGTTACTGACACGCACTGGCCATTCGGATGAATCGTCATAACATATTTGCTGCCAACGACATGTAACAAGAGACATTCACTGGAACGATTTGGCATGTCAATTGCCGCGTGTTTTTCCGGAAATAACCTCAGATGGAGTTGAGATTTGCATAGGCACGTTTGTGGCCATTCGCTCAATGAGCAACAGTATCGAACTGCCTGAAACCGAGAAGCATTCACGCTGGCGGTCGACAATTCGGTTGCTGCCGCTCTTAAGAAATCCTGGACACGTTCTGTACGTCAACCGAGTCCAGGAAGTGAGGGACAACGTTCCACTGTTTCAATTCATCGTGAAGGTACGAAGTTCCTCACAAGCGACCCGACTCTGATTGCACCCATTGGATTTTCAAAGAAGAGAGACGAATGAAGAAGATTCTGTTCTTACTGCTGGCAGCTGGCGGAATGATGTTTGTGAATACTGATGAAGCGAGCGCCCGGCATAAACACAGAGGCCACCGGCACAGTCACCACCGCCACGGCTACGGCCATCATGATCGTGGCAGTGGTTTCTCGATTAGTTTCAACCGTGGACATCGAGGATTTGGCAGCTACGGTTACGGCTTCAGTGGATCCCCTTTTCGTCGCAGCCACGGCATTAGCTTCGGTTACAGTCCAGGATTCTACAGCAGGGGGTATGATCGGCGTGGCTTCTACGGCGGCCGCCGATGCAGGCATTGATGACTTCTCCAGTCCTGATTCGCCGGATAGCATCAACCACTGATGCCGCAGAACATTGTTCTGCGGCATTTTTCTGTGGACTGTGTTCTCAAGGCCACTGACAGGATACAATCAGTCGGTGGAGGTCATGGATGAGATTGCCAGTACAGTTTTCCGGTCAGCGGACGCTGCGATTTAACATTACGCCGCTCATTGACGTTGTATTCCTGCTGATCATCTTTTTCCTGCTTGCCAGCCATTTTGTTCGCAGCGACAACTCTGATTCCGTCGACCTGCCGCATGCGTCGCGAGCTGATTCTGACCAGAGTGCGTCTCACCGTCTGACCGTCACAATCCTTGTCGATGGCAGTTTTTCGATTGGCGGTGTAAAGGCCACGCAGGACATCGTCCTGCAGCGAATTGTCCTCCTGGCAGAGACTGCTGCGGCCGATGGCAGCGTGCCGGAGGTCCGTATCCGTGCTGATCGAAACGAACATTTCGGGTCGATTCGTCCGCTGATCGAACAGTGCGCACGACACCGGATTCATTCGATCCAGTTTGCTGTATCAATCGAGTCGTCATGAGAATCCCCGTACAACACCATCGCCAGTCAGCGCTGCAGGGGGAAGCAATGACACCGATGATCGATGTCGTATTTCTGCTGCTGGTATTCTTCGTTTGTGCTTCAGTGGGCCAGTTGCCGGATTTCTTACTGCCGGCAGAACTTGCCCCGGGAGTCACTGAACCAGTGGATCCTCCACCGGACCTTGAAATTCCCGAGCATGTCCAAGTGCGGATCGTACTGCGTCCCGGCGAGACTGCCGGCAGCATCAGGATGCAGCTTAATGAACAGGTTGTCCCAACAGCCGCTGATCTGCGCGCCCGGTTGATACAGATTTCGGAAATTGATCCGCTCACACAAATCGTACTGGACATCGACGATGGTGTAACGAATCAGCTGTGGGTTGCGATTTACGATTTGTGCCAGGCGCTCGAATTTGAATCGATCTCGTTTGGCGTCCGTGGCTGAGTCCACATAGTGGCTGTCGAAATCCGGTGCAAAGTTGAATCCCGCGGGACTACCTGAGATGTCCGATGTCGGCAAAGCTCTGGACGATCCGGCTGACTTCTGTGTTGAAGCGGCCTCTTGCCATCAAGCATTGGAATCCGGCTTCACGCGCCTGCTCGAAACGGTCCGTGTGCACATGCGGACCGTAAATGACGGCCGTTTTCTTCCGATGGTCGTTTAATGCTGCAGCAGTGCATTCAATGTCGAGACCAGGTGTTGCCAGGTCGATAATGATCAGATCTTCATCTGTGGTGTCAGTGAGCTGTTTCGCGGTAGTGACCGTGCGAAACTGCAATCCGCGCTCAGCAGCCGCAGCGCTGACAGTGCTGGTCATCATCAGATCCGCACACAACAGGACAACCATTCGCGATTCTGACATTGATTGATCCTAAAATTTTCGCAGACTGGTTGACCCGGGAAGACTTTCCTGGGAATCGATCTCCATGTTTGTGATCTTCCAGAAGTCATTCCGTGGTTCAATATTCAGCACGGCAGAAAACTGATTCCGACGTTCGTGAACGTGTCCCCAGTGTTCCACAGTTCCTGCAACGACCCAAGTACTGCGAAAATGATAACCAGGCCAGTCCAGTGTTCCCTTCGATGAGTCCACCAAAGCCCCGTCGACGTACTCAACCGATCCAACGCGGGCCACAGCGCCACCCTGTTCCTTCACTGCGAGTCCGTCACGTAACTGCAGGTAAAGTGATTCAAGCAGGCCACCGTCGACGAACTGTTCCAGCGCATCGTAGATACGACGTTCGGACCCGAAATCCAGAGCCTGATATGTGCCGGAATGGAGACGCTGTGCTATTTGTCGGGCTTTCGTCGCAGACAACCGGGGGACCGGGTGAAACGGATGCGAGATCTCAGTTGCGGCAATTGGCCAGCAGGCAATGGACAGGAGCAGACAGCCAAATGCTGCCTGCCAGCGTCTTCGGGTCATCAGCGGAACGACCAGAGAACAGACGGCCAGCACACAGCTCACGACGGGTATCCGCAGTCTCGGCTGCTCCGGAAGCTTCCGAGCCACGGGCGCTGACAGTTCAGGAATTGTCACTTTGTCGGCAGACCAGCGGAAGATGTTATCGTCTTTCGTTTTAAATCGGGAGAATTCGAAACGCTCTGTCTCGCCGCTCCACGGAATAACCACAGAACGGATCTTTCTCATCGATGCCTGGAATGTGTCCCAACTGAGTTCCACGTCTGTCACGAAGTGACTGGCGGGAACATATCTTAGAATAATGCCCACACGACCACTGGCGAAACTGACTCGGCGTGCATCTGCCTGCCGGGCGAAGTCTCGAAGGCTGAGTCCATAAAAATCGATCCGGCTGAAGTCTGTCCTGACGCCAGCACCGTTGATGCGAGCCGGATTGCTGTTACTGAGCCAGTCCTGGATCAGAACTTTGGCAGCTTTCTGTTCGGAGACCTCCAGAAATGCCGGGTCAGCTCGTTCGATGGGCAGAATAGACGCCAGGCTGGCAAGTGGAATCAGAACTTCATGACGAACTTCCCCTGGTTCGATGTAGACAAACGAATAGACGCTGCTGTAACTGGTGATTCCCAGTGTGTCCTGGCGCTGTTTCTCCAGCCAGGATTCGTACTCTTCATCCGAAGCGTCAGGGTCGAGCGGTGTCTCCCAGTCAAACCGATGAGTGACAGCTCCTCCGGGCTGCAGGGTGCCGACAATGACATTACCGCTGCCGGTTTGATGGATCGCAAGTTTCATTTCGGACGGCAGTATGAAATTCTTGTCGGTGATATCCTGTTGAAAGGTAAGGAACTCCGGGGGTGACTCGAACTGGAATTCCAGCTCGTAGGTTGCCTGATACAGCATCAAATCCTCTTCCGGAATGCCATTTTCCGGGATTTCGAACGGAACAACATCTGTGACTTTGGAGTGAATCAAATTACCATCGGCGTCGCGAAGTGTGACCCGTTCAGTGAGGAAATCCCGATGTTGTTCAAGTCCACGTTTCAATTCCGCTGGAGACAGGAACCCTTTGCCGTCCGGTTGCAGATCCTGAAACAACAGAAGATCTTCCGCGAACAGCTGGATTCGGGCTCGGGCGGAACGTTGTGTTACGAAGATATGAGTTTCCGTGACAGAGATTGGATGGACAGCATGAGCTTCCCTTTGCATCACTAGGGCACAGATGGCAGCCACAAGCCAGTAGTGTACGCCGGCTGGTGAGCCGTACCACTTTCGTCCCTGTCTCTGATGTCGCAGACCGCAGGTCGACCGCCCATGCAAGAATGGCTGCGGTCTCAGATCCCGCAGCCGTTCTTTATTTCGTTGCGTCGAATGCATCAGGCCGTGCCTGTGTTCGAAAGTGACTCTTCGACAAGGCAGACCTCAACCCTCAGCTGCACACGCTTTTCTTCAACGCCGCCAATCGGGATTTGGTCCGGGATGCTTTGTTTCGATGAATCAATCGGCTGGCAGCAGCCTGATCGATGACTTTCGTTACCTGACTGAGTGCCAAATCGGCATCTTCACGTGACGGAGACTCGTCCATCAGTGCACGGAATTTCTTCAGTGCGGTCCGCAACTGAGACCGCCGCTGACGATTCAGCAATCGTCGTTTTTGATTTTGGCGCAGAGACTTCTTTGCCGACGTGGAACTGGGCATAACAAACCGTAGAACGTGGACTACCAATGACGTGACACAGAAGAGACCTGCCTGCTGGCCTGTGACTCCTGGCAACCAGATGTTTAAGTGCATCAGACTACCGAGATTCCTGCGTGGAATCCAGCCAGATCAGCGGAACGTTGACACAGGTGCCGGAAATGAGGCGTTTGAAGAACTACCAATGTCACAAAGAACTCATTCCGGCGGGTGGCCACAGCACCGGCGATCCCTGGCTGGAAGAACAGCCAGCTTGTCAAGGGGTGCATTCCGTTGAGGAGCTCATTAAACTCAGGACTTTGTTCTCGGGCTGCAGGGGAGAGCCAGCAGGCGTCATGCGTTGTTGTGGAGTAATTCTGTATCTGCTGGCTTTGTCGGGATCGATTGTCTGTGCCGATCGGCCTAATGTTCTGGTTATCCTTGCGGACGACTTGGGATACTCCGACCTCGGCTGCTACGGCAGCGAGATTCGTACAACGAACCTTGATCAGTTGGCGGCGAACGGGCTGCGATTTACACAGTTCTACAACACGGCACGCTGCTGGCCGACTCGGGCGGCCCTGTTGACCGGCTACTATGCTCAACAGGTTCGACGGGATGCTTTGCCGGGACTCAATGATGGAG
>Ga0310123_10000135_pt1 | contig 63903 bp, 61 predicted proteins | sample CB6_AW_1057_MG_FD_203505 | JGI IMG/M metagenome (GOLD analysis project Ga0310123, IMG submission 203505) | Marine microbial communities from Western Arctic Ocean, Canada - CB6_AW_1057 | ecosystem: Environmental > Aquatic > Marine > Oceanic | place: Canada: Western Arctic Ocean | collected... | reverse complement strand
GGTGATGGTCGCTACCATCCTGGTGATTGGCATGACGGTCGGTCTGACGGCCGTACGTAACTCGGTCGTAACCGAATTGGCTGACCTCGGTCAGGCGATCTCGGAAATCGATCAGAGCTACTCGTACAGTGGCGTGGAAGGTCATCACTCGAAGAGTGCTGGCAGCAAATTCCGCGACGCGCAGGATTTCTGCGACAGCGGTAACAAGAGCCTGCGTAACCGCAATTCGAAGTGCGTGGTTATCTGCGGCGTCACAGCCCGTGGTGAGAGTCGTGGCCGCAAGGGTCGCGGTGGTCACGGTGGTCACGGTAACGACTAAATAAAGGCTGATCCACGCGATGGGTCTCTGCCCACTTTGGGTGCAACTGTACCTGAGTGAACGACGAGCCACGGGTTGGGATTCTCCTGACCCGTGGCTCTTTTTTTGGGAGAGTGGGATGCCACTGATGAGCAACTTGTAGGCCGGAACAAGCTCTGCGCAGTTCCGACATCAGATCGCACGTTATGCACTGCTGGGCAAGCCAGCAGTGCCACCCGCCGACACGTGGCACCTGAATGTGAGGATCATTCCGCCTGGTCCGGCAATAACTCCGCCGGCTCCCTTTTCATTCCATTCCGAACATCTGTCACGATTGATGTTCTTTCTCAGCCATTCCCAGATTTCCAAACCTGGGGTCGGCTTATTCCGTTGACGGTTTTTGGACCCTAATTACGATCAACTACACAAAGAGCTTTTCTTCAACTGGGGTATTTCTCTTCTATATTCTCCCGGCGAGAGCAAGTATTTCATGGACATATCGCATTGGATCCTCATGATCGCGATCGTAACGTTCACGGTAGTGGCCGCCTTGTGCGATCTGCGCACGAAGCGGCTACCTAATACGCTGACCGTGCCAGCCTTTGTGCTGGCCTTGGTCTACCATGTCTCGGGCGGCGCGATCGAGAGTGGAATAAGTGGGGCAGCCGACGGACTGGTCTTCGCGCTGTCGGGGTTTGCCACTGGATTCGGAATATTATTGGTACTGTGGTTCGTCGGCGGTGGTGGCGGCGGAGACGTGAAATTCATGGGTGCCCTGGGCGCTTGGCTGGGAGCGATAATGACCGTGCAGGTGTTTCTCGTGAGCGCCTTGCTGGTTTTACTCGGCACGGTTCTCGTGTTGACTTACGAAGCGGCACAAAGAGGAATCAACCGAGTCCGTCGTGGCGAACACAGCCCGTCGGATTCTGACGACGATCAATCGAACCCTGACTTGGCCGAAGCACGCGTCCGTCGCCGGCTGATGCCGTATGGAGTGCCGGTTGCCGTGAGCACCTGGCTGGTGCTGGCGATAAGCGAACTGAGCAGGCTTGGATAGACATACACCGAACAGTTTATTCCTGGATTATTGATATGCGGAAGCGTCGAAATCAACAACGAGCCTTCGATCTGCGGCGCCGGCGCCGTGGCATCATCGTGAGCGTCGAATTACTGCTAGCTCTGCCTTTGCTGATCATCTTGCTGTGCGCGGTAGTCGAGTTCAGCATGCTTTGGTCGGTCAACCATCTGGTCAAGGCGGCCAGTCATGCGGGTTGTCGTGTCGCCACGCTGCCAGCCGGGCATCCGGCCGCGAGCGAAGCGGCCGTTCGACAAGCTGTCGCCGCCGCTTTGGTCCGAGGTCGACTGATCGCGGCACACCAGATCACGTTCGAGAGCGGACCGTTCACGGGTGACCCGATCATGTGCGAAGTTCGGCTGCCAATGAACGCGGCCGCACCAAACATGTTGGCGATTTTCGGATTTAACCTGGATGGTCGCGAGCTTGTGACCCGGACGGTGATGCGTAAAGAGTAAGGAATAACCCGGCAACTGTGCCGGAATCGATTTTTCTTTGACGCCTTGGATAAACCATTGATTGGGAGGACAAGCCATGTCCATTTCACCTGGAACGATGACTGTCGGAATTCTTGCCATCGTGGCCGGATTGGTTGGTGCGTATGCCGTACGGACGGCCTTGCTGGATGAGCCTGTGGCGGAAGCGGCCGCTCCGGTCGCGATCGTGATACCACTGGCTGCGATCGATTTGCCAGCCGGTCGAACGCTGAGCCTGGGCGACATCGGATTGGTCGAGATGACCGATGACGAAATCGGCCATCGCGATCTGCCGATGACGCTTGTGATGATTGATCCCGAGCAGATCATCGGCCGCACACTTGAGCAGCCGATCAAACGAGGCGAGCCGTTTTTGACCACGTCGATGTACTTGGAAGGGACGCGGCCCGACGTTTCGAAAAAGCTGAAGCCGGGTTTTCGGGCTTTTACTATTGAAATTCCCCGTGTGCTTATCGGCGGTATTGCGAGTGGTTCGATGGTCGATGTGATCTTTCGTACCGACGCGCGAGAATCCGAGGGGGACACACTGGCCATTCCCGAGGCGACGATGGCTTTGATTCAGGACATCGAGGTGCTCGAAGTAGAGCAACCGAGGGCGACCGGCCGAACCGGTGCGCTCAACATAGCCTCGATCAACAACGCCGCATCGCAACAACGCCATCCGGTCATCACGCTGGCGGTCACGTTGGACCAAGTGAACATTCTGCGGACCGTGGAGGGCCGTGGCGAGCTGTCCCTGGTTGCACGTGCTGCCAGTGAGGTGGCGACTGCGACCGAAAACACGAAAACGATTACGCTTGAGAGCCTGTTGGGCCTTCAAGCCAAACCGAACCGGAATTTTGTGACGCAAATTTATCGACGTGGCGCGCTCGAAACAAACACGTTTCGGGGTGACTTCCGCGAAAGTCGGCCAGCCGTGCCGACCAGCGATCGCAGCGTCACGGCGCCGGTTTCGACCGGTGGAGTAACGTACGCCGCCGACAACCGTGTTGATTCGGAAAATTAGTTTGGGCTTGGCCTTTACCGCGAAGAGTTTCATCATGAGCAGCCATAAGCCGATCAATCGATGTGAAGCACAACGCAGCGCACCGCGCGCGGCTCGGCCCGAGCGCCGTGGTGTGATCACGCTGGTGTTGTTGCTTTGTCTGCCGGTGATGCTGATTTGCTGTGCGTGGGCGCTGAACGTGGCCTGGCTGGTAAACCATCGCCATCAGATGCAAGCGGTCTGCGAAACCTCGGCGCTGGCTGGCGTGGCACAGATGTTCGAGAACAGCCCGATTGCCTCGGGCCACTATCGGTTGGCCGGTTCACCCGGCGGAGCCGACGTCGCAAGGATGTTGACCGTGCGGCAGGATGTCCGGACGCGACAGCACGCGCTGCAGTTCGCCGAAATGAACCTTGTCCGTGGTCCGATGCGGCTTGCTGCAAACTGGGAAAACCGAGTCAACGGCGATATGGTCACCGGTTGGGTCGAGGATCCGACCAGGCTCGGAGCTCCGATGGAGCCGTGGAACGGCCAGGGCCCGATCAATTCGCTGTTGGTGCGTGCCCAGTCTACTGCCGAACGAGGTCAGGCGTTGTCGCTTTGGGCGAGCCGGATGTTCGGTTTTGCCGATGTGGACATGGTCGTCGAGGCTCGGGCCACGGTCGACCAACGCGTCTATGGATTTCGACCGGCGGGCCACGTCACGGTGCCGATGGTGCCGTTGATGATTCCGCCTATGGATAAATCTGGGCAAGTTCAACGTGACCATTTTTCGGTCGATCCGAAGACGGGCCATGTAAAGGCCGGCCGAGACGGCTTGGATGAGATGACGATTCGACTGGGCCAGCCGCGCCATGACGGCAGCGCCGCCGTACACGGGTCGTCGGAAAATGTGGGACAGATTGTTCGGTTTGGCCGCCCAGCGAGTTCGCGCGATGTGCAGCGACAGATTCGGCAGGGACTGAGCCACGACGACCTCCGCCTGGTGGGCGGCGCGATCGTTTACCAGGGCGTCGCACAACAAGCAACCGCGATGGCCGAGCCGAGTGCGGCGAGTCTGGCGGAACTGCACCGGGCGCTGTGCGACATCCGCGGAAAGAAACGGATTTGGCCGGTCAGCGATCCGCAAACAGGATCGATCGCCGGTTTTACCACGGGCTGTGTCGTCGCGTGTGAGAAGACCGAGGCGGGAACCTTGGAGTTGGTTCTCCAACCGTGCGTATTGCATACCTGTACGGCGTTGGTCCGAGCCGGCGAGCCGCGGAACCCACGGATCGGAAAAATCGTTTTGACCCAATAAGAATACAAAGACCCAATTAGTTTTTTCGGACAATCCAGGTCCCAGAAAGTGATATCGCCATGAAGCAAAATTTGATCATTGAGAACACGAACAACGGACGGGATCTTCCTTCGCACGTCGATCCGATCGAGCAAGACTTTCAGCGGATTAAGTCGTCGATTCACCAGCAGTTGGTCGAGGCGTTCGATCTGTCGAGTCTGCGTAATGTCGACGACGACGAGCTTTGGAATCAGGTTCGCACACTGGCCCACCGCTCTCGTGTGACGACGAAAGAGACGTTCGACCAGCTTGATCGCCAGCGGCTTCTCCAGGAGCTGATGGCCGAGCTGTATGGTCTCGGACCGCTCGAACCGCTGATGCAGGATCCGACCGTGAGCGATATTTTGGTCAACGATCCCTACACGGTCTATATCGAGCGAAACGGATGTCTGGAACTGACGGACGTGATGTTCGCCGACGACGCTCACCTGATCCGAATCATCCAACGGGTGGTGGCTCGGATGGGTCGCCGTATTGACGAAGTCAGCCCGATGGTCGACGCACGTCTGCCGGATGGTTCGCGGGTGAATGCGGTGATTCCGCCGCTGGCACTCGACGGACCAGCGCTTTCGATTCGGCGTTTCGGCACCAATCCGTTGACGATCGACGACTTGGTCGCCAACGGATCAATCTTGCCCGACATGGTGACGTTTCTTTCGGCGGCCATCAAAGCACGCACCGGTTGCATTATCTCTGGTGGGACGGGTGCCGGAAAAACCACCATGCTCAACGCGCTCAGTGCGTTCATTCCGCATAGCGAACGGCTGGTGACGATTGAGGATTCGGCAGAGCTGATCCTTCAGCATCCACATCGGGTGCGGATGGAAACACGTCCGGCGAACACCGAAGGCACCGGCGAGATCGCCCAACGCGATCTAGTGCGAAATAGCCTCCGCATGCGGCCCGACCGAATCATCGTGGGTGAAGTCCGCGGTGCGGAAGTTTGGGATATGCTCCAAGCCATGAATACGGGCCACGAAGGATCGTTGACCACGATCCACGCCAACAGCGCTCATGACGCGCTGGCACGGGTCGAGATGATGGTCGCCATGACCGGCTTTGATTTGCCGATTGCGGTCGTGCGGCAGTACATCGCCTCGGGCATCAAGTTGATTATTCACGTCGCTCGACTCCAAGGCGGTCGGCGGCGCGTGATGCAGATTTCGGAAATCGTGGAAGTGAAGGACGGCAACTATCGGATTGAGGATATTTTTGGCTTTCGGCAGTGTGACGTTGGCGAAGATGGCACAGTACGCGGCGAGTTCTATGCGACGGGCTACATGCCAGCGTGTTTGGAACGTGCAGAGGCCGCCGGCGCTCACCTGCTGAAAGATTTGTTTGTCAAACGGAACCTGTAAGGTAAGAGAGTTGAAAAGTTGAAGAGTGCAAAAGTTGAAGAGACAAATTGTGGCATCAGACTCTTTCAACTCTTCAACTTTTTAACTTTTCAACAATCTTCTTTGAACGAGGGCCCCTGTCGTGGATTCCACACTATTGACAATTAGTCTGACGGCCTCGATTACGTTGGTGATCGCCACCGTAGCGCTCAGTTTCCGCGATCAGTGGGCTAGCCGGCGGCGTTTGGCCGCAGAACACGCAACCGGACAAGTGGGCCTGGCGGCTCCGGCCGGTCCGGCGACCCTGCGACCGTTGCCGCTTTCACCGAGTCTGGTCAGCACACGCTCGACTGCCGGGAAAATCGATCGCTGGTTCGATCGCCTGACGATCGAGTCGGGCGTCGATCTGCTGCCCGTCACACTGTTTTTGATGGCCGTAGCCGGCGCGTTGCTCGTTGGCGGCAGTTTGTGGGTATGGCAACCTGTTTGGTATTCGGCAGCCTTGGGCGGCTCGGCCGGTGTCGTGCTGGTCCTGGGCTTGTTTCTATTCTTGCGAGGGCGACGCCGCCGCGCCATGCAATCCCAGCTTCCAGACGTCATGCAACTGATTGCCCAGGCGGTGCGAGCGGGCGAGAGTGCGGATCAGGCGATCGCACTGGTTGGCCAGTCGGCCATCAAGCCACTGGGCATCGAGTTCCGTCGGGCTGCTCGACAGTTGGATATGGGGCTCTCGATGGACGCCGCGATGCGATCGCTCGTGCGTCGTGTTCCGCTCACGGAAATGCGTATTTTCGCCGCGACGCTTCGTGTTCAACGAAAGTCGGGCGGCAACTTGCCCGGCACCTTGGAGCGGCTGGTGCAAGTCGTGCGAGGTCGGATCAGCTACGAACGCCAGTTTCTAGCGGCGACGGCGGCGGCCCGGACCAGTACGTTGGTCATCGCGATGGCCGCACCGACGATCATCGCCTACATGCTGATCTGGCGACGCGACTACGTGACCGCTCTGCTGCAAATGCCACAGGGCCAGGCGATCCTGGGACTGGCCATCGCCTTGCAAGTTGCCGGCCTGGCCTGGATCTATCGATTGCTGAAGTCGGACTTTTAAGGTTGACGAGTGTAAGAGTGTAAGAGTGTAAGAGTGTAAGAGTGTAAGAGTGTAAGAGTGTAAGAGTGTAAGAGTGTAAGAGTGTAAGAGTGTAAGAGTGTAAGAGTGTAAGAGTGTAAGAGTGTAAGAGTGTCTTTTCAACTCTTATACTTTTCGACCAGTTTTTACCGAAAGTGTTGAGTACCATGACTATCGAACTGCTCATTCTCTCTGCGTTCGCGTCGATCGTCGCCATCGTGTTTATCGTCGGGCGACGAATACAGACCTTCACTCAAAATCCCATCGCGCAGCGTCTGGCCGCGCTTGGTAAAAACGATTCGACAATAACGACCGCGGAAATTGCCGCCAGCCTGGCGAGCCATGTGCCGCAATTGAATCTCGACAACAGCCGACTCGACAAGGAATTGCAACGAGCTGGCTACTATCATTCCACGGCCCGCCGCGACTTCCGTGCGCTGCGAAATCTGTTCGTTCTGTTGTCAGTCGTCCTGACCGGCACAATCGTCGTAGCGATCGGACCCGAGCAGCACACTCTGGCGATACAATGTCTGGCGGTCGGCTTGGCAATGACCGCAGTGGTATGGGCCCTGCCGCGGTTGGTTCTCGGCTGGCAAGGAACGAGCCGCGAGGCCCGCGTTCGACAAGGATTGCCCGACGCGATGGACATGCTAACGATGGGCTTGACCGGCGGCTTGGCGCTGGGAGATGCCATGGCGCATGTGACCGACGAACTCTATGCGGCCCATCCCGACCTGGCGGTCGAATGGGTTATCCTGCGGCAACACGCCGAGATGATTTCGTTCGACAAAGCTCTCAGTCAATTTGCGAGTCGGATTGACGAACCGGAAATCCATACGATGGCAGCGCTGTTGACCCAAGGACAGCGTCTGGGCACGAACATTGTCAACGCCGTGTATGAGTATGCCGACGGAATGCGAACACATCGCCGACAAGAGGCGGACGAGCGATCGAGCAAGACGGCCGTGCGAATGCTGTTCCCGATCACACTCTGCATGCTGCCCTCGGTCTTTCTCGTGCTGACCGGGCCGGCCATGCTGGAACTTTGGAAGTACCTGCAAACGTTCGATGGCAGCGCGCTGCCGGTTCTGTAGGGTAAACAACAGGCACCCGACGGACTTACTGCGGCTGGCCGATTGTGGGCAGATACGCGCCCGTGCCGATTTGCACGGCGTCAAGACGCTGTTGGAAGGCCGCTTGCAGGGCGTTCTGAATCGCCGGTTGATTGCCGGCTGGTGGCATGTGGGTGAGTGCCGCATCGTGGCGGCCCGCGAATTGTGTCGGAGCGACCGTGCCGGGCCACCTTGGCTCTTCGTATGCCAGCTTGGTCAACGATTGAGAGCCGCCCGCATAGGGCGCTGGCATCGGCACCGCACTCGCGCTGATCGGTTGGTAGACACTCGGCGGTTGTTGGCCGGGCGAGCCAAGCGGACGCAGCGTGCCGGACGGTTGTGCCATGGACACATGGTTGGCGGCCTGATTTCGCTGCGGCGTCTCTTGTATCTTAGCGACCGCACCGGCCTGTGGCCCCGGCAGGCTGCTGCCGGCCGCGCCGTACACCGAAATCATACCGTCGGAAGTCTGTTTTGGCTCGGAAGCCTGTTTCGATGCAACTTGGTGTTTTAGTGCAACTGGGGTCGGCTCCGTCGACGGTTTAACTTGTTGGGGTTGAACTTGTTGGACCAAAACGTCGTCCGGTTCTGCTACCGTGTCGGAGTCTTGTGGCGTCGCCGAAATGGGCGGCTGGTCAAACGCTCTGCCACGCTGTCGTTCGGCAATTTGTGCCATCGCATTAGCGGCTATCCGCAATGTCGGATCGAGCGACAGCGCTCGACTGTAATGAGACTGCGCCTGATCATATTCACCAAGTTGCGAATAGATGTAGGCAAGATTCGCGTGCGCCTGGGCGTCCGTTCCGACTCGTTGGAAGGCGGCGAGGCTTTCATCAAACCGGCGCTGCTCACCGAACACCAAGGCCAGGTTATTCGAAGCGACTGCGTTGTCCGGATCAAGCTTCAAGGCTTCTTTGAGTACTTGCTCGGCTTCGGCAGTGCGGTTCTGAAGGTAGTAGCCATAGCCGATGTCAGCCAGCAGCTGAGCGGTCGGCGGCGCCAACTGCCGAGCCGACTGAAAATATTGGTCGGCCAGATCAAGCTTGCCTTGGCGGGCAGCCATCACACCCAACCGGTGATTGGCCACGATGCTGCGAGGATTCTCGACGAGTACTTTCTCGTAGATTTGTAGCGCAACTTTCGGTTGGCCACGGCGCTCACTGAGTCGGGCCAGCGAGAGCCGACTCTTTTCAAAGTCGTTTGCCGAAAGCCGATAGTCTTGCCGATCACCGGTGCCAAGAATGACCGCGGATCTTGACTGTGCGGACCGTGTGTCGAATACACCACCACTCCAAAGTTGCGTCTCGGCACATCCGACCAACCCGGCCGAGGCGGCGGCAACCCACAGCGAGACCCAGGTGATCCTTTCCATCATGACATCTTCCTTGTGTTTGCACACTGGGCGCCGGGGTCGGAGCCTACGGCGACGGCCCCGAGATGCAGCCGTCGGGGCTGTCGCCTCAGGCTTCTTGCCCTGCCACTCACTCTAAAAACCAAAACCGCCAAAACCGCCAAAACCACCGAAGCTGCCGAACCCATTTCCCGACCCTTGTCCGCTGAGGCCGTTTATGTAATCGCCCTCAGCTTCGGTCGCTTTGAAGCCGGGGGCCAGCGCGGGCGATACAACCACGCGGAGCTCAACTTCCGGTACACTCATCGCCGTCAATAGCCGGACGATCACCTCACGGCGCTGCATGTCGAGTTCGGGATTCGGATGCACCGGATAGTGGTACTCGGTGTTTTCACGCTCCGTGGTCATGCTCCGCTCGACAATGACGGGAAAGTCATGTCCTTCGAGCAACCGACCGGCAATCTGCTTCAGATGGTCCTCGCCGCCCATGTTCAAACGGGCACCGCCGATCTCAAATTCGTGTTGGTAAAGGACGAAATCTGAAGCTTCCGCATTCACCTCTTGCTTCATCCAGATTTCATCGCTCTGGGTGCCGAGCATCATGTGAGGAGGTGGAGACTGGTAGAACCACCGGGCAGATTTCCCGCCACGGCACCCGCTAGCCACGATCACCACCGCACAGAGTGCCATGGAGGCCACTTTTGCGATTGTGCTGGTGCTCTTCATACCCAATCTTCCTTGCACTGTTTTCTTGACTCTCGACCCTCGACTAGCGTGAGAATCCGTGTGGACCATGAACGTAGTGGCTCTCGGACTCCTGGTAGCGAGATTGCTGACGCGAGTCTCGCCATGCTTGATGACGTGCTTCATGATATCGCTGTTGCTGGAGTGGCGCCACCGTGCTGCGGTAATCGCAGCCTGGTGTGCCTTCGTACATGCCCTTCAAGAAAAATTGGCAGTTGGTCGGTTCGGTCACTTCCATGCCCGGCAGGATCAATGGGTTGTCCTTGGCATCGAGCGGATGGACCAACTCGGGACCAACCAGGATAATGAGTTCGGTCTCGTCGCGTGTCGATTTTTTTCGGCTGAAGACCGTGTCGATCAATGGAATGTCGCCCAAGAACGGCACCCGCAGTTTGCTGCCCGACTGTTCGTCTTGCAGCAGACCGGCGATCGCAAGCCATTGGCCTTCGCGCAGATCAACCGTAGTGTTCACCGCCCGGCTATCGAGGCCCGGTATCCCGTCGACTGTGTTGTCAGAATTGATGGAGCTGAAGGACGGTGACACTTGTAGTCGAATGCGGTCCTTGTCGATCACGGTGGGCAAGAACGACAACTGGGTTCCAAATCTGCGAAAATTAGTCGTCACGGCCCCGACGCCGTCGACACCCACGACCGTGGGCACGGCAAATTCACCGCCGGCGATGAAATTGGCCGGGTGTCCGCTGAGGGTGACTAGGTTAGGCTCGGCAAGGATCTTCGAATAACTGTTCGAACTGAGCGCCGTGAGCGTTAAGTCAACATCCTCGGCATCGAGGACCGCCGAGAATGCGCCGGTGACACCCAAGAGCGACGAAAAGGTGAAGTCGCCGGCAATCGCCGTAACGTCAGCACCTATTTCGCGTAACGCGCTGCGACTCAGCTCGGCAATTCGCACCTTGAGCATGACGAGCATCTCGCCCTGCACGTCGAGCATGTTAATCACCTGCGTCGAAGGCAAGTCGTTGGCCCCCGGACGTGGGCTTGCCGCCGTTCCGGCACTGACGATGCCGCTGCCCGGCCCGAGTAAGTTGCCCGACTGATCAGTCGCCTCGCCGCGAATGATGGCCAAGATCTGTGTCGCCTCTTCGGCATCACGCGCCTGGCCACGGACGATCAATTTGTCTGCAATCGGAATCAACTGAACCATGCTATTGGGAAACATCTCGTTGATGCGGTCCTGCAATTCGCCGTATTCGATGTCGACCCGCTGATCGACCGCGTCGTCGCGGCCTACGCGCACCAGGTAACGCAACACTTGAGAATCCTGGTTCGGTGCGCCGAACCACAGCGTAAGTGTCGTCTCGCCTTCGTCTCCGCCAATCAGTTCAAACTCAGTCGGGCTAAACTGCACAATCTCGAGATTCTCGGGGTTCGTGACGGAGAACCGTGTGACGGGCAGTTTGGTGCGAATCAATTTTGATTTGCGGGGATCGATATCGATTACCACTTCCGGATCCAAGATATCGGCGATCAGTGCCTCGAACTTCTTGCGGCCCTCGGGCGACTCGACAAACGTATCTCGATCTTCGCTGGTCGCCACCAGGACAACCGTGTTGTCCGGAGCCGCATTGCCCGGAGTCGAGGTGCTCTGTGCCTGGGCCTTTACAACAGACAACCCGGTGTAGAATGCCGCCACAAGAATCAGGGCAAGAGTTTGTTGCACTGCGTAGCGACGGGCGCTTCTGGTGATGCTGGTCCGTATCATTTGACGCTACTCATCCTCTTTGTGAATGCGAGGTCCGACCGGACTGAATCCGATCGCGCACTTACTAGCAGGGCAAATGGTCCGCCCATGGCAAAACCACCGAGTCCGCCCTGTGCCGGTTCTATCGGTCGTACGCATTACGAAGATTCAGTTGACTTTTCCGATTTTGCGTGTCTGGCATGAAAATGAGCAATCTAGCTGAGCTTTGAGGCCCGTTTTGGCGGGCAGTGTGTTGTCAGGCAGCTGACTAAACTTGGAAGTGGGAAAATCGTCTGCCAATTCGGCCTAAATATCGACCTATTTTTACCTTCCTGTTTTACAGGAACTCTTTACCTCACTTTTCTAACGCAACTTACCCAATTCATCTGAAACTCGTACTGAACCGATACCACCGTTACCGCCGATAACTTTAACCAGTGGGAACCACAGCCCGCGGAGCAACAGACACACCGACCCGAAGGGGAAAACGACCATGTTCACTGGCCTCGCCGTAGCAGTTAGCCTGATGGCAGCAACCGCGAACAATCAACCGGAATTACCGCCTGTCGTGCCACCGCCCTCAGCCCCGACCGCCGGCGCGCCGGCCCCATTCCGGTTGGGCTTTTCGCAGCCGAGGCTCATTCCTGACACGGTTGTTTCCGATCGCGTGGCCGACGACCTCGGCTCACCGGGGAATGTGGTCATCGACAGCTCAGCGTACGGAGGAATTGTATCGGACGATGACGGCTATTGTCCGTGCGGCGAATGCGACGATTGTGGTCCGTGCGACAACTGCGACGATTGTGGAAATGCAAAACCGCCGAAGATGGAGCACTGCTGGACAATCCGCTGCGACATGCCGCAGCATATCGCATACTACCCACCATGCCATGAAAACTACTATTTTCGACCTTATAGCGTGGCCCAACTGGCCAGGCAGCAAGAGATCGTCACCAGTTGGGGTGGCGACCCACGCAATCCGTATGCGAACGCTATCTTCCAGCGGGTGTACGACGAGATGGGCCTAGAGACGGTCGAAACACCCGAGCCGAATGCCATGCCGCAACCGACACCTGATACCGATGTTGACGCGGACGAGCCAGCCGCGTAGTCATCTGTTTTCTCATTCAGGCTTAGCCGCTCGCCGCAGCTAGCGGTCTGAGGCCCACGCGTTTCGGCCCTGTGGCATATTCGTTCGAGCCGCACGGACATGAGGTCAACAGTTGCATGGTTTTTCGACGACAGTGTAATGAAAGTAGTCGCGCTTATTTCGCAATTTGCTCTAAGCGAAAGAAAATATGACACTTCATGAAGAATTTGAACGGTCGGGAAACTGGCTTTTTCGGTAGCGAAGCTACCTGCCGGTGTTGTTGGCGATTCCGATGCTCGTCGTGATTAACCAATTCGATTACCCGTTCCAGGACCCACGCCTGCACGAGGTATGGGTATTCGCCTGCATGGCGATTTCGTTTCTCGGGCCGGCGATTCGAGCGATGTCCATCGGCTTTGCTCCACAAGGCACTTCGGGACGAAACACGAAATGCCAGGTCGCCGATGAGCTGAACACGTCGGGCATGTACTCGCTTGTCCGACATCCGCTGCATGTCGGCAACTTCATGATTTGGTTGGGTATCTCGATGTTCTTCATGTCCTGGTGGCTGTCGCTCATTCTTGTGCTTTCGTTTTGGATCTACTACGAGCGGATCATGCTTGCCGAAGAGGAGTTCTTACGCCGCAAATTTGGCGACCGCTATCTCCAGTGGGCGGAGAAAACGCCCGCCTTCCTACCTAAGTTCCGCCGATGGGAACGTCCGACATTGGCGTTTTCGTTGCGCAACATCCTCCGCCGAGAGTATAGCGGGGTTTTCGCGATCGTCGTTTGTTTCTTTGCACTCGGTGTAGGAACACATGCCACGGTCCACGGTTCTCCTGACCTCGCGCCGCATTGGATGGTAATCTTCCTACTCGGGCTTACTGTCTTCTTGACACTGCGAACGCTCAAGCGAAAGACAAGCTGGCTGAACGTCCAAGGTCGCTAATCCGGTAACCGCGGACCCTTACGGCGTCAGATAGCGCAGCGCGTTGCGAATCGGCTGGCCCGGGACGTAGACTTTCGGTTGACCCAGGATGCCCCGGCCCACCTGGTAAGAACGGGGCACAGCGACCAGCGGGAGGAGCGGCCGGTAGGTGACAAGCGGCGCGCCGAACGTTGCCAACCCGGGCGATATGTGGGGTACGGCGTCGCACGCTGGTCCTACAGATTGTGGAGCGACAGATCGAGCAGGCACCGGCTGCAGAGCGGGCGTCGAAAAAGTCGGTCCAGCAGGGCCTGCAGACTGGCCCTGATTCGGAAAGGTAACGGTCGGCGGCGCTAGTCGCGTGTTGTCCGTTTGGTACAGCGCATTCTGGTACGGGGCATTCTGCCGTACGGCGGTGCGGTAGGCCGGCCGATAGGCGGCATAGGACCGGGCATCCGCCGTGGTCGCCACCAGCGTCAGCAGCAACAACGTCATTAGCAACACGGATGCGGCCGACATTCCAATCGTCAGTGTTTTCATTACTGGGGTTTTCATTTCTGGGTTTCCTTACTCGAAAGTGTCTGCCAGCCGATAAGTGCGAGTCGCACGGACGTGTTCCGGAAGTTGTACGGCACCATAGGACTGCATTGTTACATTTGGCCGCGAGTTTGGCAAACGGGTTGACCATTTTTGTGCCGCGAGGGTGTAGCAGCACGGCCGGTCGGGAACCTAACACTTTGATCCTACGGTCGTTCGGAAAGTGATTTCACCGCTAGCAGACACCCCGCGCAGAGCCGCGCCGGCCACGATGGTCACCTCCGCATTGGGAACCACCCTCGCTTGCTACCTGCTACTGGAAGCACCCCGGCTGCTGTGTCACGACAGGTTATGTGGCTTATTCATCAGCAGCCGGGGTGCTGATATCGTGCGGTTATTTACCGGTCGATCCTAACGCCGACTTCGCTCGACAGTCCGGTCGAACATTCGCCGCATCTGCGGATCGAGCTGGTCCTTCATGTCCGAATCGAGCCGGGCCGCGGCGGCCCGCGCCTCGTCCGGCCGGTTCATCCGGTGCAAGGCGACGCACCGCCCGGCTAGGCCAAATGCGACAAACGATCTGTCCACCTCACCCAGAGCCGCCAGTTCGTCTAACAACGGCAACGCTTTGTCGTACTCGGCCGTTTGGACAACGTAGTGATGCACCAGCCCTTGCTTGGCCAGCTTCGCCGTGTAGGGGTTGTCGAAACGCTGCCAGACAGCTATCCACGCCGCTTCGGTGTCGGTCATCTTGGCATGGTAGAGCTGGGCCCAAACGGTCTGGCGCGTTGGCACGTCGGGCGAAGCCACCGCGGACAACAGCGGCGAACTGCGGGTAACGGCCGCAACGGCCGCACCAACCGCAGCACCGACAGCCATGCCTAACAGCAGCCGCCTCCAGCGACCTCTCGGCGGCGCGAGCATGGCGCTGGTCTTCATCAAATGCTCCGTCTTCATCAGATGATCGAGATGCACAGTCGAATCGGAACCGGGCGAATAGGAACGGGGCGAATAGGAACGGGGATCGTTAAGCGTGGCCAGATCCGCCGTCGCCCCCAGATCCACCGTTGTCCACTGTTCAGCACTCATGGCGGACTCGGATGGATCCGATAGACCGCCGCTGGTCGCCAACCGGTGCAGGTCGTGCAATATGTCTCCGGCGCTGGCATATCGATCATCTGGTTTCTTGTTGAGCATCTTGTGAACGATGCGAGCCCATTCGGGCGGAAGATCGGGACGCGATTCGGCGATCGGCTCGGGCGACGAATTGACATGCTGTACGGCCACCGCCAGGGCTGTTTCGCCCATGTAAGGAGGTCGCCCAGTCAGTATGTGATAGCTGGTAACGCCCAATGAATAGATGTCGGTTCGCGGATCGAGCCGCCGGCCCTCGATCTGCTCCGGGCTCATGTAGAGCGGTGTTCCCATGGTCACGCCGACCTGAGTCAGATCGACGCCGCTTGAGTCGGCGAATCGCGCCAATCCAAAATCGGCGACTTTCACCTCGCCCGTTCGCGCGAGCATGATGTTTTCTGGTTTGATATCGCGATGAACGATTCCATATTCCGCCGCCTTGGCCAGTGCGCTGGCGATCTGTCGTATGATCGTCATGGCAAGCTTCACGTCGATCGCTCCGTGACGTTGCATCACCTGGGCTAGGTTCTGACCAGCCACGTACTCTTGGGCAATGAAATGAATGCCGTCACATCGACCGACTTCATGAATCTGCACAATGTTCGGATGGACCAACGCTGCCGCGGCCTGGGCCTCGTTGTGAAATCGCCGAACGTACGATTCGTCCTTCGACAGATTCGTCCGCAGCACCTTGACCGCCACTTGACGACGCAACGACAACTGGTCCGCAAGGTAAACCTCGGCCATCGCCCCACGGCCCAGGCGGCGCAAAATGCGATAGTCACCTAACTGGCGGCCCGTCAGGTCAAGCGACGGTCGGTCTTCGTTTTGCATGTCTTCGCCGGTCATTTTCGGTTCATCCGGCTAAAGCGTCGTTGGGCCACAGGATCACCAAAATAGAATAGGAGTGCGTTTTCAGAACAAAGGGAATCGAAAGAGCAAAAGGGCCGCACAGTTTCCCGTGAAAACTTCCCCTGAAAACGGGGCCAGTGGAAAACACGACCCATCGCTTCGTTCGATCACCCTGGCTCGCCAGCAGAGCCCCACTAACCGAGGATTATGTCAGTTTCCCCTTGGATATCAAGGGATTGCGGATAAACCTCATTCCTGCCTGCGGCCCAATTCCTGGGTTCCTGTCACCGGAACCACGACTGCCAACTTGGGCGAGATGCACACGCGGCAGCGAAAAACTGACTTTGCCATTTCCTTGCAGGCCATTTCCTTGCAGGCCATTTTCTTGTGGGCCATTTTCTTGTAGGTATGGAGAGAAGAATTGCCACCGAGCGGAGTTCGTGATACTCTGCGTGCCGTCGGACACCCAGCCAGGAGGCAGCCCTGTGCATCGATTCTCGATTGTTTTTTCATTGTGGACCATCTTTCTGCTGACGGTGCTGTCCGATTCCGGCATTCGGCTTGATGGCCTGGCGAGGGCGGCGTCGCCCTCGCAGTCCCCGACGATTACGCCTGTCTCCCGCGACGGCGGCTACCTGGAGCGGCATAAAAAGATGAACGAGCGAGTAAAACAGGGTAGCGTCGATCTGCTGATGGTCGGCGATTCAATCACTCAGGCCTGAGAAGCGGCCGGCAAGGAGGTATGGCAGCATTACTACGGGCACCGCAATGCGATCAACCTGGGCATCGGTGGCGATCGCACACAGCACGTTCTATGGCGACTGGGCAACGGCAACCTCGATGGTATCTCGCCCAAGTTGGCGGTCGTGATGATTGGGACCAACAACTCCGGCGACAATACATCCGAGGAGATCGCCGAGGGCATTCAGGCCATCGTGACAATGCTCCGTACGCGACTGCCGAAGATAAAGGTCTTGGTGCTTGGCATCTTTCCCCGGGGTGAGAACGACGATAACTTGAACCGTCAGGTCAACATGAAGACGAACGAGATCATTGCCCGTTGGATTGAGCAGGCCGCCGACGCGCAGCTTGTCTATCTTGATATCGGCGACGCCTTCTTGGACAACGATCGCTCGCTGAGCCGGCAGGTGATGCCCGATCTGCTGCACTTGAGCGCGGCGGCGTATGGCACGTGGGCCGAGGCGATGGAGCCGAGGATGGCCCGACTGCTGGGCGATCGGCCGGTCGATCCCCAGAAATAGTCGGCTTCGTGGCTATTGCAATATCGAATACGCCCGCTCGAAGTCTGTCAGTTCTGGGCTATCGCAGGTTTTTATCCCAGCAAAAATAAGATCGGATTGCCTCATGCGTTGGCTAGACAAGCTCGAACCCCGCTTTGGCCGCTATGCAGTTCCGAATGTGACGATGGGTCTTATTCTGGGGCAGGTAGCGCTATATCTTTTGGTGCAGTTTGGGCATGCTGAGGTTTTGACAAACGCGGCGCTCGTTCCGAGCCTGGTTTTGGAGGGCGAGGTGTGGCGGCTGGTCACGTTTTTGTTTGTGCCGCCGCTTAGAAATCCAATTTTTGCTTTCTTCTATTGGTATCTGTTCTACCTGATGGGAACGGCGCTGGAACATCACTGGGGCACGTTTCGCTACAACATGTTCCTTCTTATCGGCACCTTGGCTACGGTGGCGGCCGCATTCATGACGCCGGACCGGCCGACTAGTGGGTTTTTCTTGCAGAGCTCGGTGTTTTTGGCGTTTGCTTTTTTAAATCCTGATTTCGTGCTGCAATTATTCTTCATACTACCTGTGAAAATCAAATGGCTGGCGCTGATTCAGTGGATCGGCTACTTCCTGACGATTGTGTTTGACGACTGGCCGATGCGGCTCATGGCCACGGCGGCCGTGTTTAACTTTTTGCTTTTCTTCCAACACGACATCTTTCTACGGATCAAACAGGGTCGGCGGCGTATGGCAATGCAGGCCCAGACGATTGCCGATAAGCACAAACCGCGTCATGTTTGCCGGGTGTGCGGCGTGACGAATCTGAGTGACCCAACGATGCGGTTTCGCTACTGTTCAAAGTGCGAAGGCCAGTGCGGCTATTGTATGGAGCACATTCGTGGCCATGAGCATGTTATTAAAGAGTCAATCGTCGAGAGTCGAGAGGCAAGAGTTGAGGGTCGAGAGTCAACGCGATGAACCCTCTGCAGCAATCAACCGAACAGATGTCACCCCTGGCCCGATGGTGGATCCGACCGTGTGGTGGGCGGGACGTGCTGCGCGTTGCTTTGCCTTTGATCATTTCGACCGCGTCTTGGACGCTGATGAACTTCATCGACCGTATGTTTCTGTTGTGGCATTCGCCGAGTGAGATGGCTGCTGCGATGCCGGCCGGCATGCTGCTCTTTACGCTGCTTTGCTTTCCGCTCGGTGTGGCCTCGTATGTGAATACGTTCGTTGCCCAATACCATGGGACGGGGCAAAACGAACGCATTGGTTCGGCGATTTGGCAGGCGATGCGAATCGGTTGGATTTCCACCCCCCCCCTTTTCTCGCGACGATTCCATTGGCGCCATGGCTATTCGGTTTGGTGGGACACGGCACGGCGGTTACGACATCTGAGATCATCTACTATCAAGTGCTTACGTTCTGCGCCGGAGGTATCGTGATCGCGGCAGCCATGTCTTCGTTTTTCACAGGCCGTGGATCGACACGCACGGTGATGGTGGTTGACAGTAGTGCCGCGGCGTTGAACATTCTCCTCGATTACGCCTGGATTTTCGGTCACTGGGGATTTTCGGCCTGGGGCATCGAAGGCACCGCCTGGGCTACGGTGGTTGCCCATTGGTTTAAGGTGTTGTGCTACGGCTTGCTGCTGATGCATCCGGCGTATCGCACGAAGTATCAACTGATAACGGGACGGCGATACGACGCGGCGCTGATGCATCGTTTGTGGCGTTACGGTGCTCCGAACGGGCTGCAAATGCTGGTGAAAGTCTCGGCATTTACGCTGTTTATCTTTTTGATCGGACGACTTGGGCCGGACGCCATGGTCGCCACGACCTTGGCGTTTAACGTCAACATGTTTGTTTTTGCGCCGCTGATGTTGGGCATGGGCATTGCGGTGTCGACGATCGTCGGCCAACAACTGGGTCGCAATCGACCGGGCCTCGCGCCACGTGGACAACCGTAGCGATGGCCGGCGTATGCTCCGGTGCGATAGCGCTACTCTACACCTGACGGTTCCCGATTTTTTGCTCATGGGGCACGCGTCGGAGACGTCGCCGGCTGAGTTTCGTGAGGTGCGTGACACGACCGTGGTGCTGCTGCGATTTGCGGCCGCATACTGTCTGTTTGACGCGATGAACATTATCTTCGCCAGCGCCATCAAAGGAGCCGGCGATACGCGGTTCGTGTTGGCGGTCACGGCGATTGCCTCACCCTTGCCATTGGTTATCGGATGGATCGGAATCTACTATTGGGGTTTCGGATTGATCTGCTGCTGGTGGGTGATCACCGGCTGGATTTGTACGCCGGGCGTTGTGTACTTGCTGTGCTTTCTACAAGGTAGCTGGCGGACGATGCGAGTCATCGAATCTAATCTATTGGACGATGAAACCGGTGATGAAACCGTAGTTCCGAGGGAGCCGGCGGTCGTGCAGGTAACCGAATGCAAGTGATGGGCAGCGCCCCGAGGACGGGAAAACGTCCAGGGATGACTGCACGATTTCAGCACCCCGGCTGCTGTGTCACGACAGGTTTTGTGGCTTCTTCATTAGCAGCCGGGGTGCTACTTAATACGTTAGCTATTGTTTGGCCGATCCCCTGTCCTTTTCCGCAGTAGTCCATAGGCTACAATATCGGGGGTAACGGTTCTCGAGAATCACTGGCACGAACCTCCCGGGCAGGATGTTTCCCTCCCATGGTCGAAAAGATCTGGTATCTCAAGCGATGCGATCTGTTCGAGCGGCTTTCGACCGATCGGCTGCGAGCGATTGAGGCTCGCTGTTCGGCTCGCAAGGTGGCGCGTGGCAACCCGATCTATTTGCCGGCGGATGAGGCACGTGGTGTTCTGCTGTTGGCATCTGGCCGGGTCAAGATTTGTAGTGTCACGGCCGAAGGGAGGCAAGCGATATTGGCGTTCATCGAGCCGGGTGAGCTATTCGGCGAGTTGGCGATCTTGGACCAACTTCAGCGAGACGAATATGCCGAAGCGGCGGAAGCGTCGCAAATCATTCTTATTCCGGCCGCCGAAATTCAAAAACTGATGGCGGAACTGCCGGACGTCTCGCTGGGCGTGACGAAGCTTTTCGGACTACGGCGGATGCGGATCGAGCGTCGGCTGAAATACTTGTTGTTCCGGTCCAATCGCGAGCGGCTAATCCATTTGCTAATTGAGTTGGTCGAACAATATGGTTACCTAGTAGCGGACGGCGTGGCGCTGCGTATCAAACTGTCGCATCAGGATCTGGCGAATATCATTGGTAGCACTCGTGAAACCGTGACCGTGGTGCTTGGCGATTTGCAGGCTGAGGGATTTCTACGGCTCGGTCGCCGAAAGATTACGCTCTCAAACGTGAGCTCTCTGGCGAAGTCGGTCCAGGTGAAGCCACCCCGGATAGAAGGCGTTACGCCCGGGGCGTAGGGGTCCAGGACCTTGAGACAGGAGTTTGTACTGCAGCAGATTAAGAAATACCGAGGTCGCTATCATCGGGATTTGCCGGAAAAAACCAGTAATCGATGACCGCGTGTCTGAGCAACTTGCTCTGAGATTTGCTAGTGTGAGGCTTTTCACAGATTCGTAGCCCAGCGGGGCCGATGATAGAGGCGTGGGGTTGTGCTGCTGGCCAAGGCACGGCATGGATGGAACCGTGATCCACTGAAAAACAGTGAGAGGAAACCGGGATGAGTTCGAAACCAAAACACGAAGACCAGGATTCCTCCTGGGGGTCTTGTCCGACAGGCGCACTCGTAAATATGGCCAGCCGGTTGTCGTCGGATCGCGGCCGGCAACGCCGACAGCGAATATTTAGCGTCTACGGGGTTCTGCTGGTCGCGGCCGTTGTCGGCATTGGCGGAGGATATCTGCTTCGAATGGCGCCGATGGCGGCGCCCGATGGACTGACTTGTGCCGAGTGCGTCCGGCAAATGGCCGCCTATTACGATGGGGTACTCGACGCGAAGTTGACCCAGCAGGTCAAAACTCATCTCGGCGCCTGCGACAATTGTCGTCAGCTTTACGAAACGAAATACTCTGCTGAGCGAGTTCAGGTAACGACGTCCCTTGCTATGTCGTCGCCACGTTGGGCAGATGAACGGAGTTTCTCTCCGTGACCGGTGATCCAGTGACCGGCGATCCAGCAGGCGATGCCCGCGAGCGTCGCCGGTACGATCGGAACGTCGACCTGTGTCGCCAACACAAAGAGACAACGCCGCACGGCATACGGGCGCATCGTGTCGGTCATGTGCGCCAGTTCCCAGGCCGTCAGCCCCAAGAGCCCGCAAAGGCCCAACACGGTGAGCGTCTGTCCCGCGATGCGTAGCGCGGCGGCCGAACAGGACCGGATCGCCGCAGTGGTCAGGCCGCCGATCAGCACGAGCCAAAACCCGTGATAGACCGTCAGCGCTTCGAGCGGCGGACCGCATCCCCACGGACCACAGATGCCGTGTCCCAGATCGCCAAGATAAGGGCCCGCTTGCAAGATGCCGCACAAGGCCGCAATCCAGATCAGGAGTAGTGTGATTCGAGCCAGAATCATCTAAACTCATTGTGCTTCATCGGAGATTCGATGAACCGTGAGCTTTGGCACGGTTCCTGGTGAGCGCGGGCAATTTTTTCAGTGGGCGTGAAACAGATTGCAGAAGCAGCGCCGCCCGCCGGGTTAGGCTGCTTTCTATCGTTCGGGGCCGGAACAGACCGAGATGGGATTTCGATGGAGGATTCGATATGACTCCTGACGAGCGGGCGTCCGCTGAGCAGGCGTCCTCGGCAGTGGCGAAGATTCTCAACAACTCGCCGAGCAAGCGGCGTCAGCCGGTGCTGTTTGGCCTGGCGATTGGGTTACTGTGCGTTGTGGCGGTGCTCGTCTATCGGCAGCGTGACGTCTGGGTGGCGGTGGTCACGAATCCCAGCAGTCTCGCACATGCGCAGGGGCAATCGCCGCTGGGCAAAGTTCGGCCGGCTTCCGAGGGATTCCATCCGGTGACGGTCATTCCACGATCGTTTCCGCCGATTACCGATGTGCCGATCGCGACCGCCGCGGAAGCCGACGCGAAGCTACAAGGCTCGGAGTTGGTCTTAGGCATCGTTGTCGGAAACCGGGCTCGAGCCTATCCGATCAACATGCTGACAGGACCGCAGCGCGAGATTATCAACGACACACTTGGCGACGTGCCGATCGCGGCCACTTGGTGACACCTCTGTCACAACGGCATCGTGTATGCCAGAAGCACTCCCGAGCGAATCGTCACGTTGGCCGTGTCGGGCAAACTGTGGAATCACAGCTTGGTGATGGTCGACCAGGAAACGGGCAGTCTGTGGAGTCATCTGCTGGGCCGGGCTATGAGCGGTCCAATGAAAGGTACGAATCTCAAGACGCTGCCGGGCTTGATGACCGACTGGAAAACGTGGCGGCAGATGCACCCGAAGACGACGGTGGTCACGCTTTCGCGCACCTCGAACGACTATCGCCGTGAGTTTTACCGACAACCGGAACGGTTCGTGGTGGGCATCGCCGATGGTAATGCGGCGCGAGCTTAGCCGTTTGATCAATTGCTCAAGCAGCCGGTGGTGAACGATTCGTTCGAGGGCGAACCACTGGTTGTGGTTTTCGATGCTCAGAGCAAAACGGCGTTTCTTTTCGACCGGCGGGTCGGAGGACAGACGGTTGAGTTGACGTTGCATGATGGCCGGCTTACGGATGTAAAATCGGGCGCTGCATGGGACGCGCGTACCGGACAGGTGATTACTGACAGCGCAGTTTCTGACGGGGCGAATGTCGCGGATCTAACACCGACACCGGGCATTGTTTCCTTCCGTCATGTGTGGGAAGTGTTTCATCCGAAGTCTGAGATGTTTCAGGCTCGCTAGATCGTTTCTGGAAAATAGTGTAGCCGTGAAGTCGCTCAACTAAGCCCCGGGACGGCCATTCCGGGGCTTCGCACCGTCGCGCAATGCAGCCGCCACGGTTAGCCAGAGCAGCCAGGGGCCGAATTCAAACCACGTAACGACAGAATCAAAAAACGGCGCGCCCGGATAGCGTGTGCCGAGCACTGGCGTGGTTTCGCAATGATAGCGCAGCCAGAACCGCAGATAGTAGACAAGCACCAGAGCGCTGAGGGCCAGCCACGCTCGACCGCGGACAAAGGGCACGAGCGGCATCGCCCACGTCCAGTACCAGGGGTTCTGCGTGGGTGATAACAGCCAGAACCAGGCAAGGGTGAGAAAGCATGCGCCGAGCCAGTCGGTCGGTTCGTCCGTATTGATGGCGCGCCAAGCCAGCGTCAGCGCGACAACGAGCCAGACACCGGCCATGAGGGCACGGGTGATGAAGAACGCGCTGCGGCGAGGTGACAGATCGAACGCGGCAGCCACCGGCTCAGCGATGGCATCACGCTGCGACTCGCTCACGATGCTGAACCAGGGCAGCCTGTCGGGCGGCGTTTCGGCCTGTGGCCGCAGATTCTCATAGACGACCATGAACAGCAGGTCGTTCATCTCCCAGCGGCCCAAGAAAGTGGCTAAGCCTTGGGTTCGTGCGGCCATGGGAAGCAACACGACGGTCGCCAGCAGTAGAAACGTCACGGCTGCCACGACGAGCTGTCGCAGACCGAACCGCCGCCACACAGTCACGACAAAAAGTGGCGCTAGCACGATAGGATATAGCTTTGCACCGACCCCGAACGCTAACAGCATAGCGGCAGCTAGAATCGCCAAAGTTGGCGGACCGGTCACAGCCGGAGTGTCATCTTCTTTTTTGGGAAATACTGCTCGCGCCGCGACGTAAACGGCTGCGGTGGTCAGAAACAGGGTGATCGAATCAAGATGCCCGCTGTTGGCAAACTCCCTGATAACCAATGGGCACCAAGCGTAAGCAATGCTCCAGCCGACGTGGCGGCATGTGTGGCGAAGTAGCGCGATCACCAGGGCAAGCGTTGCCAGATCGAAGAGCACCAACACGCCTTTCAGGACAGTCATGCGCAGGGTGACCGAGCTGTCGGCGGGCGTGAACCAGGCGCAGGCGGCAAACACGACCTGGCTTACCGGTGGGTAGACCGTCGGCAGCTCGCCGTAGTGGACACGTGACAGGATGGTTAAGAGTGGCGGTTGTTCGTGGCACAGGTCGGAGACTCGCCGCAACTCGTCGGGCAATTCATCCGGCAACTCATCGCTTGCGGATGTGTCTGACTTGAGAGCGGCGACGACTTGTTGCGGCGCAAAGCGAAATGGGCTGACACCTTTTGTACTAACCGCGCCGTCCCACAGGTAGCGATAGATGTCAACTTCTTGGATCGGTGCCGTGGGCAATAGGATGGCGCGAAAGAGCACCGCAGCGGCGACAATCGTCCAAACGAGCCGGCGATTGCTCGGCAGTCGAAGGGCTACCCACAGACCGAGCAGGTGCGAGGCGAAGGCCACGGCCAAGAGTGCGAGCACCGCAACAATCGGACGCGCTAGAAAGTCTTGGCTGTATTCAAATCGTGGACTCAACCGGGCCACGCCCAGATAGGCCAGGGCACTGATGACCGCCGCAACGACAAGAATTGCGTAACTTGCACGAGTCTTTGACGTGCGATCGACCCTCGTCGCTGCGTTGCTCACCGTCCTGTCTCAGCTTCGACGTGGACCGCTTCGATGGGGACCGCTTTGATAGGGATGGGCCGTCGGGTACGCCACATGCCATATTTGGCGATCGTGTAGAGGATCTTACCGCCTGCCTTGATCGATCCGACGAGCGTTCCGCTAATCTTGCTGGCGCCGACGCGGCGCCGATAGGGCACCGGCACTTCGAGCGTACGGAGCCCCGTCGCGGTGGCCTTGATCTGCATTTCGACCGTCCAGCCGAAGTTGCGATCGACCATGCCGAGTTGGCAGAGCGCCGCGTGGTCAATCGCGCGAAACGGTCCCAGATCGGTGTATGTCGCACCAAATAGCCAACGCATAAGAAAGCAAGCGAGCCGATTTCCCCAGACACTTTGTGGTGGCATGGCGCCCGGTTGCCGCTTGCCCAGCAGCCGCGATCCGAGCACGAGGTCTGCCCTGCCCTGTTCGATAGGCCGGACCAATTCGGGAAGCAACTCGGGATAATCGCTGTAGTCGGCGTCCAGGAATACAACGATCTGTGGTGCCACCGCACCGGAGTCGATGAACGTCTGAATCTTGGCCAAGCCCGCCAGGCAGGCGGCGCCGTAACCGGGCTGTGGCTGGTGGACGACCGTGGCTCCCCACTTTCGGGCAACCTGGGCCGTCGCATCGGTCGAACCGTTGTCGACTAAGATCACACGACCCACTTTGGGCAGATCGCCGAACACCAGGGGCAACGATGCTTCCTCGTTGCGGGCCGGGATGACGACCGTCACATGCGAAAGGTCCGTCGCCACACGGTCGGTGGTCTCGACATCCACGTTTTTCAGCCCGATGGCACACATGCCGATTCTCGCGCGAGCGGTTTTGGTTTGAAGCAAATCAGCCGTTGGCGATCGCTCGCTACGGCACACGAACAGTTTATCAAACCACCGGCGTTCGAGGGGAAGGCAATTTGGCAAGGAAGCCGAAAAACTGTGTCGTGTTGCACAACCCTAGCCGCTCGCCGCGGCGAGCGGCTAGGAGTCTCACTAGTCAGGAGTCCCATTAGCGGGTGCCAGAGCCTCCGTACGATTCGCTTGGGCTAACGTAGTCCGCTCCGCTCTGTGACGTCGTGCTCGGCGAACGGTAGACAGGACCACTATTTTTAAGATGACATTGTCCGTTGGGACAGCCGCCGATCGGACCGGTTTGACACCCAGCCAGTGCTGCCAGCAGCGCGAAACAGCCGCATCGCATAATCCAACACCGCTTCGAGTTGTTTTTTCACATCGATTTGAATCCTTTCTTGCGTCCAAGTCGGTCGCCCGTCAAATACAGGCGTCTCGACCGGTGCGAGTCGCACGGACATAAGGTCAACGGTTGCCCGGTTTTTCCGATGTTAGTGTAATGGAAACCATACCGTATTTCGTAATCCACTCTATTTATCGACCATCCTTGTTATCGACCATCCTTGGCCGACGGCTGTGTGAAGCTCAATACGTTGTTTACGAGAACGGTATTTTATGGGGTCCGACGATGAATCAACGCCGCTGGTCTGTTTTCGAGCCCGCACGTTGGTCGTTCAGATCCCAGTCGTAGTCCAAATAGGAGACCTGCGCCCGACCGCTGCGAGCCAATTGTTGGGCCGCTGCGTCCGGTAGGTACGGTGCGATAGCGGCCATCTGCGCCGCCGTGTTGGCGCCAAAATCTTCGCCAAACCATTTCAAGATCGGTGAGACGCGGATTCGGCCCGCCTGGACGTCGTATTGAAATTTCTGCGGATCGGTAAAAAAACTCTGCGCGTTGCTTGTCAATTGCTTGTCAATGGTCTGCGGCATATAGGCTTGATTCGAAAGCTTCGGACAGCCGATCGACGCACAGACGATGGCAAAGTGGATTCTCGGCTCGCCCATTTTGCGCAGAACTTTATGTTCCATGTCGTTGAGCGAAACTTTCTGATCGCCAACCAGCAGCAGCAGGTCGTCCCAGATGTTGTAGCCGAACGCCTTAGCTGTGTGATTTTGGATGCTGCTGGTTGGATACTCGCGGAGGATGCCACGCACGGTCACCGCGTTGTAGACATTGATCCAGAAGGCGAACTGACTGTTGCGGCTGGCTTGCGCTGCCGGGGTGGCCCGGGACAGGCTAGCCAGATAGGCGTCGATCGCTTGCAGGTCGGCTGGCGATGCCTTCCAAGCAGCGTAATTGACCATGCCCCGTACGTCGACATACTTTTGCAACAAGGCATCCCAGGGGCGATGATCGATTTGGTCGATCGAGACTCTTTCTTGGGGCGCCCACGGCCGCCCGACGGTCACCTTCGAGCCGGCCTGGCTGTTCGCAGCGATGCCGAGCACCAATGCGACAGCAATAACACCCAGAGCCACAAGTGTGATTCGCTTCATCGGAGATAGTCCTTTCCACCAGTTCATGATCCTTGGCAATTCATGGTCCGTTGTCACCCGGCTATGTTTGAGCGTGATTGCCTTGTTTTTATTATCGGCGATAAGTCGTGCGGCGTCTGTGTGTTATGTTACGCCTGGACAGATTAGTAGACTGGAACAAGCTCCGCGCAGCAGCGGCTGGTGCGCTACATGTCTGAATACTTTGTCAGGTTCCACTGATTTGGGCCAACAGCAAATAGGTTCCCGCCCCGAGCAACCCCGCACAAGGCAGCGTGATCACCCAGGACTTGAGGATCTGGCGAATCGTGGACCCACGAGCCTGGCCTGTGACCACACCGAGCCCGAAAAGGCTGCCACAACTCACATGCGTCGTTGAAACCGGTACACCGAAACGACTTGCACCAAGTACCACCATGCTGGAAACCAGATTGGCTGTAAACCCTTGTCCATGATTCATGGGCGTAATCTTTTGACTCATGGTGTGGGCCACACGGCGAGCACTCAGCAGGACACCGACGGCAATCACCACGCCCACCAGGGCAAAGGCAGGCCAAGCAGCCCCGCCCAACACCGACGGCATCATGGCAAGTGGTACCAGCGCCGCGATCTTGGCCGTATCGTTGAGTCCGCGTGCGAAGCTCAGCACGCCGGCTGAAATAAAATGAAGCACATCAAGCACCGCCGGTGCGCTCAGCCCGAGCACTCTGCCGGAATATCGCTGTTGGCAGCTCACCGTATCTCCGAGTTGGATGGTCATTTAGCCCACCCGTTGCAGTGCAACCGCACGAACTCCGGAACTGTCGGCGGCAACCGGCACGACCTCGACCACTTCGCGACCGACGCAGAGGCAAGTTTCTTCGACGACGCCTAATCTCAACCGCACGCGACGAAACAAGCGATGCAAGCAGACAGTGAACAGCAGCGCGATTACCGGGCTTAAGAGCATCGGCAGCATGAAAGAATGCGTCAGTCGCCCAAAGTCCACGGTTGAGCCGGCCGCCAAGCCTGCCCCGATCAGCGCACCCATCAACGCGTGAGTCGTCGAGATCGGCATGCCCAGCCACGTAGCCAACAGTATCGTCAAGGCGGCGCCTAATGCCACAGCGGCTTGATACTCTCCCTGAGCAGCCAACGCCGCGCTGACCAATCTCTTACCGCTAAACATCTGATAAAGTTGCCCCGCCAGGACGATGGCAATGATTGAACCCGCAAACGTAGTCGCCGTCGCCCACCACAACGCGCGGCGATAGTCGGTGGTCCCACTACCGGCGAGCGTCGCCACGCCTTTGAAGTTGTCGTTCGCACCGTTGGCGTAGGCCACCAGCACCGCGGCAAAACCACCCACGGCCAAGACCAATATCTCCATCCTGTTTCTCTCCCTGTTTCAACACTGCAAAATACTCGGTTAAGCGTGACACTTTACCTTGACTCTCGTGTTCGAACTGTAAAACAGGCCACAGATATGGTAGAATATCTTTCCTCAGTTTAATGTGCTCTTACTCGGCACCGCCCTGCCAGCACCCGCGCAGCCGGAGTGAAATCAAATGGACGACCAGCGGCAAGTTGCAATATACACAGCGGGCGATTCGGCGCAAGCCTCGCTCCTGGTCGATCGGTTGGAGCAACAGGGCATTCGAGTCATGGTGCTCAATGAGAGCCTGCAGTCGGGAGCCGCGGAAATTCTTGGGCAAGCGGTTGCGCCCAAAATTGTGGTGGGCGGCGGCGATGCGGATGCCGCGCGAGCGATCGTCGAAACGTTCGACCGAGAGTTGGTCGAGTCGGCCCACCATGGGAATGCCGAGGAGGCGACCTGGCCAGCCGAGGCGGTCGCCGCCTGGCCACTGTGTAACGACTGTCGAAAGCCGCGACATACGATGTGTGAAATCTGCGGCGCGGCGGGTAGCGATTTTCCGCTGGCTGACATGCCGCCGGTAGAAGAGTTGCCAGTACAAGACATGACGAGTGAATCATCGAGCGGAGAGACGGACCCAGGGCTGCTGGTTCTCTGCCCGACCTGTGACGAACCGTTTGTGCCGGAGTTTCTACGTCGATGCCAATGGTGCGATCACGACTTTGGCACGGGCCGAGATTATGATGTGGTGCCGGTCGGGCCGGCAACGTCTCAACCGATAGAGGACCTGAATCATCGAGCGTTGGGATTGGCGTTGGGGATTCTGGCCGTGCTGGTGGCGTTGGCCGTTTATTTCGCCTCGGTCGCGGGCAGGTATTGAACCCGGCGGCTGATTGCACTCCGCTCTCTGCTTTTCCGCTACGTGCCGAATTCGGGTCGTCGTCGGCCGAGTTGCGATTGCAGGCGCTGGACAATCGCGCTGTGCATCTGGCTCACGCGGCTTTCGCTCAGATCGAGCGTCGCGCCGATCTCTTTCATCGTAAGTTCTTCGTAGTAGTAAAGGATAATGATCAGCCGCTCGTTGCGATTGAGCCCCTTGGTGACCAGCCGCATCAGGTCGGTTTTTTGAATCCGTCTGGTGGGATCTTCGCCCTTTTTGTCTTCGAGAATATCAATCTCGCGAACGTCTTTATAGCTGTCGGTCTCGTACCATTTTTTGTTCAAACTGATCAAATTGACCGCATTGGCGTCAAGAATCATCTTCTCAAGCTCGGGCACGGTCAGGCCCATGTGTTCGGATAACTCGATCTCTGTAGGGCTGCGGCCCAGTCTGGCTTCGAGCGTCTTGATGCCCTCGTTGAGCTTGCTCGCCTTGCTGCGGACCAATCGCGGTACCCAGTCCATCGTGCGGAGTTCGTCGAGCATAGCGCCACGGATTCGCGGCACACAGTAGGTTTCGAACTTGACACCCCGCGAAAGATCGAACGCGGTGATGGCATCCATCAGACCAAAGACACCAGCCGAGATCAGGTCGTCGAGTTCCACACCCTCAGGCAACCGAGACCAAATTCGTTCGCCGTTATATTTGACCAGCGGAAGATAATTCTCAACCAGACGGTTGCGCAGCGTCCGGTCGGTCATATCCGCTTTGAAGTCGAGCCAGAGCTGTGTGATTTCTGGACTCTGCGGTTTTCTTTTCGAGACGACAGTCGTTGTCATGCAATCCTCCGTGATTGTCACGCGCTCGAGTGCCACGGCTGGATTGTCCAGCAGTGCTCAGCACGGTTGGGCAAGCCAACCGTGCCACCCGAGGCGTTGTTCGCTATGAGATCCGTCTCTGCGATGTTTGAGTTTTTTTGTTTGAAAACCGGTGAGCCGCTAGGACTCCTCCGGCTGGCTCGTCTGACGGCCAGACGCTTGTTTCGAACTCACGTCAGTAAGCTCCGCCCGGAACTTTTGTCGTACCGATTCCTCGATCGCCCGATGCGCCAGTTGACCCACGATGTAACCAATCGCAGCGAACGCCAGTAAACCGAATATGCTGGCGATCATGGTCGGCTCAACGGCTCCGCCATCCTTGGCGGATCGTAATAGCACAACACTCGAAGCCAGGGGGCCCAAGATTCCGGCGTAGGTGGCAGCCATCAGATGCTCCGAACAGCGTCGTCAAACTTGCCGTAACCGTTGCAGTGTGACAGCCACCGGCGCGCCAACGCTATTTCTTCCCTATCGGCTAACCGACGGTCTCAGGTTGAATCGATTTTGATGGTTTTTCTGCGTATCTCCTTGGTTCCAAATTTGCAGGCGACTGGCCGGCATCTTGTCACGATGCCATTTTCCAGGGTCGCGATCGGCTTGGAGCTAATTTGTGTTGATTGCAAAAGGCGACAAGATGTTGTGCCAATCGTTCGATCTGTTGGGCGGCCGAACTATTCTGGTCGCTGACCATGAGCGGTGTTTGCTGGTCGATCGCAGAAGCAATGCTGGCATCGGAGGAGATAGTCGCGGCTTTTTGAATCTCTAGGCCCAGAAACCGTCGACAAGCCTGGGCGATACGGTCATGTACGTCGTCGTCCGCCTTCTCGTCGCTACTCTGATTCACAACGGTTTGGATCGGCGGAAGCGACGGGCTGCCTGAATGTGACGGGCCGCCGGAAAGCGATTTGACCGTCGCATAGCAGTCCATGATCGAGACGGACTCGGCGGTCGTGACCATCAATAGCAGATCGGAGGCCTGGGCAAACCGCTGCGCGGTCGGATTCAGACCGCAACCACCGTCGAGCACGACCATGTCGGTATGCGGTCCCAGCCGGGCGAGTTCCTTGAGCAGCCGCTTCTGGGCGGGTTCGGAACATTCCGCAACACGGTTTGCCGCCCAGGCGCCGGGCAGCACCTGAATGCCCGCCGGGCCGCGTTGTAAAACTTCGTGTACGGTTCGACGTCCGTCTAGCACGTCGGTCAAAGTGTCTTTATCCTCGAGTCGGCACTGGGTTGCAATGTCGGGCTGTTGCAAGTTGGCGTCGACCAGTACGACGCGACGCCCATGACGGGCAATCGCCACGGCCAAGTTGACCGCAATCGTCGTGGCGCCCACCCCCCCCTTTCCGCCTAAGACGGTAACAAGCGGCGGTGCCGGCGCGGCCGGCGCCAAGCCTTCGGCTGCCTCACCCAACACTAAGCGGCGTAGTCGGTCTGCCTGATCGTGCATCGGTTTTCAGATCGAACAGAAAATGTTTTGGGAAAAATAGAAAACGGTAACCGTTCACGGAAATTAATCAGCCGCGGATTAAACACAGATTGAACACGGATAAAAAAGGAACCGCAGATGGACGTGGATCAACGCAGATAAGGCTGGAGTTCTTAAGGACAATTGTTTTTGCTACGGATATATGTGCGATTTTTTTTGGAAAGAAGGCAAGACAACCACAAATGACACGAATCACACTAATAAGAAAGCGGTGGATTGTTCTCCTTCTTTATTTTGGCCACTCGTTTTCTCTGTCTTTCAATAATCTGCGTTTATCCACGTCCATCTGCGGTTCTCTTCTTTCATTCGGTGGCTAAAGAAACCTTTTTGTCTTTTTCGTGACTTTTATATGCCCGTAGTATCAAATCCGAGGATCAGTCGGGCCAGTTCGCGGCGGTCGGCACAACGAATGTCGTCGGGCACGTTTTGCCCGTCGGTTAAATAACTGAGCGGCAAATGACAATGGCGGACGAGCGGCAATATATTGCCGAGCGCGGCGGCCTCGTCGAGTTTCGTTATGAGCAACGCGGTCGCGCCGACTTCGGTAAATTTTTCTGCCGTACTGGTCAGGCTCCGGCTGCCGGCGACACAACTGAGTACGAGATGGACTTCGTCCGGTTCGGCTTCGGTCAACATCGCGCGGAGTTGTTGCACCTGGGCCTCATCGCGTGGGCTTCGCCCGGCGGTATCCATCAAGACCAAATCGAGGTCCACCATGCGCTGGCGAGCCTCGCGCATTTCCTTGGGCGTCGATACGACCTCCATCGGCAAATCAATGATGTCGGCATAGGTTCGCAATTGTTCAACCGCGGCGATCCGATAGGTATCGACCGTGATGAGACCGACACGCTTTTTTTCGCGGAGTCGATAATTGGCTGCCAGTTTGGCGACGGTTGTTGTCTTGCCCACTCCGGTCGGACCGATCAGCGCAACGGTTCGATGACGACCCGGTGAGGTTTGAATGGGACCCGTGACCCGAATTTCATCTTCTAACAGGCTGGCTAAGTGTGTTTTCACGAGTACCGGATCGGCGAGTTCTTCGGGCTGTGCCGTGGCACGAACCCGTTCGATGAGTTCTCGGGCCAGCTCTTCGCTAACGTCCGACTCGATCATGTCGGTGAAGACGTCAAACAGCGAATCGGGAAGATCCGCTCTACGTGCGGAAGCAGGACGTGTGCAAAGGTCGTCGACCATCGAATGTAAATCACTTAGCTGCTGTTTGACATCGTCGCGAAACTTGGCTCGATAGTCGTGTTCAAGATGGGCGGGCGCAAGGGGAGTCCGCTCGACGTGTGCTCGGTCAACGGGCGCTCGGTCAACGGGCGTTTGAATCGCATCGGCCGGAGATTGCATTCGTTTCGGCAGCCGGCTGGGCACATGGACACCCGCCGACGCCATCACCTCGATATGGCGCGGATTGCCGAGCAAACACATGAGGCCGTTGTGTCGGACTTCGCGTGTGTGCAGCACGGCGGAGTCGGGGCCCAGTTCACGACGCACCATGGTTAGCGCCTCGTGCATCGACTTGGCTCGAAATGTTTTGATATTCATAGTTCGGCTCGACTAGGTAACGGAGATTGATTGGGGTTTCATTCTTGTTTACGACGGTCCGGCGGATGTCACCAACGCAAGCGAGACAATTTCCGTATCACGTGTCACTTCGTTAAAGCTCAATACCACCAGGTTCGGCAATTGCGTTTCGGTGATTTTCTTCAGGGCGGCGCGAATCTGGGGGCTCACGAGAATGACCGGCGAATGCTGGGCCGAGGTCAGTTGTTCGACCTGTTTGGCGATCCATTGGCACGTCTGCTGAACAGCCTGAGGTGACATGCGAACAAACAAGCCGCGCTCGTTATGTTCAAATCCGGCACGAATTTGGTCTTCCAAGGTCGGATCGACCGTAACCACATGCAGCTTGTTTTCCTGATCGCGGTGGCGAGTGCAGATGGTACGAGCGAGCCGGTGGCGGACGTATTCGGTAAGCAGGATCGGATCCTTCGACCGCGGCGCGTAGTCGCCCAGTGTCTCGAGGATCGTGGACAGTTGTCGGATCGGCACCTGCTCTCGCAGAAGCATTTGCAGGATCTGTTGAACCTCTGCGAGCGTCATAATTTTGGGAATGAGCTCGTCCACAACCGCCGGTGAACTGTTTTTCAGTTCATCGACCAGGTGTTTTGTCGCATCGCGGGTCAAGATTTCGTCGGCGTGTTTGCGAACGACTTCGGTCAGATGAGTTGCCAGCACGGCACCGGGCTCGACAACCGTATAGCCATATATCTCGGCTTGGTCGCGCACTGCGGTTCGGATCCACCGGGCATCGGTTTCGAACGCCGGGTCACGGGTTGGCGTGCCATCGACCGTGCCGGTCGTCAGTCCCGAATCCATGGCCAACAACATGCCTGGAACAACCTCGTCGCGGGCGACCGGCATGTCGGCGATCTTGATCTGGTACTGATTCTGTTCGAGCCGCATGTTGTCGCGAATGCGGACCTTGGGCATGATGATGCCCATGTCGGCAGCCACGTTTTGACGAACACGCTGTATGCGGTCGAGCAGATCGCCGCCCCGCTTGGGATCGGCCAACCGAATCAGGCCGACACCGATTTCGACCTCCATCGGATCGACCGTCAAATAATCTTCGACACGCTCCTCGAAAGGCTTTTCGCTTTCACTCTTGGCTATTGCCTCGCTTGCCACGACCGACTCATTTTGCCTCCGAGCCAGCACGATCGCTAGGCCGGTGCAGCCGCCGCCGATCAACATCAGCGGAATGCGTGGCAGGCTGGTAAAAATCAGCACACCAAGAAACGCCCCGGTGATGGCTAATGCCTGTGGGCGGGAAAAAAGCTGCGTGAGGAACTGTCGCGGCATGTTAACCCGCTGCGTGCTGCGGGTGACCAGCAGGCCGGCGGCTAACGAAATCAGGAAGGCTGGGATCTGGCTGACCAGCCCATCGCCAATTGTCAATTTGGTAAACAACTGGGCCGCTTCGGTAAAACTCATGCCGGCTTGCAGAACGCCGATAACCAGTCCACCGACAATGTTGATCAATGTGATGACGATGCCGGCGATCGCATCGCCACGGACGAACTTGCTAGCACCGTCCATCGCCCCGTAGAAGTCGGCCTGGCTGGTGATTTCTTCGCGGCGTGATTGAGCTTGTTTTTCGTCAATGATGCCGGCGTTCAGATCGGCGTCGATGGCCATCTGCTTGCCGGGCATTCCGTCGAGGGCAAAGCGGGCGGCCACTTCACTGATTCGCGTGGCGCCTTTGGTGATGACGATAAATTGAATGAGCACAATGATGACGAATATAATCAGGCCGACGATCACCTTGCCGTCGCCCGCGACGAAATCGGCGAAGCTCGAGATCACTCCGCCCGCCGCGTCGAGACCATGGGTTTCAGCGCGTGTGAGAATCAGCCGCGTTGTAGCGACGTTCAGCACCAACCGGGCCAGTGTGGTGGCCAACAACAAGGATGGGAAGATGCTGAAGTCGAGCGGCGTACGAACGTAGATCGTGGTGAGCAGGACGATCACCGCGATGGTGATGTTGCCGGCCAACAGGACGTTCATCAGCGCAGGCGGCAACGGTACCATGATCACCAGAACACTGGCGATGATAGCAACAGGAAATATGAGATCCCGAACGCGATCGATCAGCCCACCTTGATCGGCGCGAGCCGTGGCCCCAGAAGCCATCCGACTCTCCATCGTAGCATGTGAAAAGTTTTTGGTAGAGAAGAGGGCGAGACAATACTGAAGGGGCCTATTTTTGTCTAGGGCGTTTCACTTGCTAGCATGTCTGAATAACTTGCTTACTGCATGTATCGCGGATGTGCTAGCACCCCTGCCCGTGGAAATTGCGTGGCCCTTTTGCGCCCAGGCGGACGTCAACGATGTGCGGGCGTGACTATCCCCGGCGGCGTTGGTTGATAATCGATAAGGTGAGCAACATATCTCGTCGACTGATGATTCCCACGACATCGCCATCATGCAAAACGGGAACGCGTCGGATTCCGGACGTGGTGAGTCGGTCGGCGATCTCCTCCAGCGAAGCCTCTTCGTCCACCGTGATCACATCGGAGGTCATATAGTCACAGACACGAGCTTTTTTTATGTCGGTTCCTTCTTTGAAGAGCTTCAGCCGGTCAGCCTCGCTGATAATGCCGACAAGCTTACCGTTTTCTTCGATCACGGGTATCCCACTGATCCGGTTGGCGAGGAGCAGATCCATGGCATCATTGATGTGATCCTCGGGCTGAACGGAAATGACCGCCGGCGTCATGATGTCACGTGCGACTGGCATGTTGATTCCTCGCTTACAGGGTGGACACAGGATCCGCTGGTGCGTCTTGCTGAGATAATTGGTACACGAGATCGATAAGTTTCCTCCGGTCAAGCGGCTTTGTTGTGTACTCGTCTGCTCCCGCATCAAGGCATTTTTGACAATCACTGGCCATCGCGTGGGCTGTGATCGCTATGATCGGATGGGTATATCCGTCCTCTCGCAATTTTGTCATGGCGTCATATCCGTCGAGCACGGGCATTTGCATATCCATTAGAATTACATCGTAAGTTGTGCCCTCGCGCTGCGCTTTGATCGCTTCGTCGTAAGCTTGCTGGCCATCGTCGACAACGGTTACTTCGGCTCCCGCCTTTTTCAGTACGAAAGAGATCAGCCGCTGGTTGTCCGGTCCGTCTTCGGCGAGCAAGACACGACATGTGAGTTCTGTTGAAAGTGCTCTGACTCGTTCTTGATATTTTTTAAGGGTTGTTTTGGTGGCCAGGTAGGTTGCATGGTCAATGATTCGGACCCCCTCGACCGGCAAAAAGGCCGTCCTTTCCGTCACGGCCTTAAATGTCTCGAACTTGCTCAAATCTTGGAAATACCACATTTCTGTCGGGATCAGTAACCCGGAATCGTCGGTCGCTTGTCGATAGACATGCCCGACCGGCCAACCGGTGCATTGGCAGATGCGTGTCACACACCGCAGCATGGCATCGTCGACGGAGGCGGACTCGTAGGCTGCGACGGTGACCGCTTGCAGCATTTCAACATGAGCAGCCTTGGCGGCCAGCACGGCTTGGACGTGTTGTCTTTCTCGGACCTCTTTTTGCAGTGCGTTGTTGGAGTGGGCCAGAATTGCGGCACTGTCTTCGGCTCGCTGAAACCCTTCGTAGACACTGACCAGGAGACCCACGAGAACAAACGTGTAGCTAACAACCTTGAGAATGTGCGCGGCGTCGAACATGATGTCAAACAATTGCCCGGACAGTGACATGAACAAGGCTTGCGATATAAAACCGATAATCAATGATATGACTAACCAATGTTCGGCCTAATCGGTCTTCCAACCCCCTTTGCCTAGGTATCCAGCCAGAGCCAAGCCGAAACACAGGGCTGGAAAAAACTCTCCGGGACGATGGAAAATAAATTCGGGATAGTAGGCGCGTGGCAAGGGCACAAAGGCGAAGAACACAAAGCTTGCCAACAACAACACACCGGACCCGAGATAGATAACGCCTTCGCTGATTTGTCCCAGCTTGCTTTGCCGCTGTTCTCTGCGCCACGCGAGCCAACTGAAAAGAAGGCACGCGGACAAGAACGTGCGAGACGCCACCCAGCTCCAAGGAATGAGCGAGGGGAGGCCGGACGGAAGGTAGGGTGCAAAAAAGGATGACGTGACGACTGCGTGGTATCCGTCGAGCAAGCCGGTTCCGATGAAACCGGTCCCAAGAAAGAGGAATGCGTTATTTTTCTTGCTGTAGAACCGTACCACCGCGATGATGCCAACAAAACAGGAGATTACGGTTGCCAACACCTCGATCAGGGTGTGCAACTGAGCATCGGATTGCCACCCACCTCCGAACTGAAGCGCCACACCGCACCAGACGAGAAGAATAACTGCGGTGAGTATGTAACACCACGCTCGGGATCGTACCGTGCGAGAATACGTCCCGTGCGAGAATACGTCATTTCAATAGCTCCAACGGGTACTAAAATCACTTGCTGTAGGGGTATAGGTCGCTGAAAGTGTTCGTGCAAATCGAGGGTCGTATGTTTCTGATCCGGTTGTCGTCTTGGTGGCCCCTCTGTGCCAAATAGGACTGAGCCACTCGGCACACGACACCTGTGGTCCGCCAGCGGAATGTTTGATGCCACACGCTGTTACGTAACAAAAGATGCCACGGCGAGGGATTGCGCTCACGGAATGAGTCACTGAACTGACGTGAAGCAGCATGTAATATCGCGATGGGGTGTTGACACTTTGGGGTATTAACACGAGTGTAGGCTCGATCAATCGGTCACTTTTAGGTCGGTTACGACACGACAACAGCGCATTATCTGGGCAGCAGTTTTTTTCGATTCCTTGTTCGTGACGCAGTGCCATCTTGTTGTCACTACACCAGGCGATATCGAGAAAGCCGTGTTTCAAGATTCGTATCGTATGATTGGAATAGTGCGAGTCGCACAGACATGAGGCCGGCGATTGCAGAGTTCGTCCGACGTTAATGCAATGGAAGCCGCCACGTTATTTCATAATCCGATCTAGCAGTCTGTTGATAGGATTGGAAGGAGAGCGTAACATGCGTGATGTTCGACTCGCCGTGCATCTGGTGTCGAAAGGGTTTATTGATAAAGACGATTTCTTCGACGCGATTGAGCGGTGCCTCGAGCAGCGTATTCTCCTAGGAGAGCTGCCCGTTGAAACCAACATGTTGTCTCCTGAGGATAGAGACGCCGTGCTTGGTCATCAGGAGGTGTCGCGAAAGTCGTTTGTCGCGATGGCTGTTGAGCACCGGTACATGATAGCCACCAACTTGGCTTTGCTGTTGTTGCAGTAATCTCAGCAGGACAAAACGATATGCCAGGCATTATTGGATCTCGATGTGATCGACGCAGAGGTCTTGGAGGCAGAGCGAGTTCGTTGTCAGATGATGAATGAGAATTTACCGCCGAATGAAGAGGAATATCTTATCGTCTGAGAACCAGCGACACACAATTCAAACTGGACTACCCTTCAAGGGTACCTGCTATATCGGATGCTTGGGGCAGAGGTCCGGTATAGCAGGGTTTATACAGTGAGATCGCGGAGCCTAAGTTGCCTAAGACATCGAGTTACCCAGAATACGAGGGCCACGTCTGTCGCATTAGAAAGCACCCCGGCTGCTGTGTCGCAACAGATTATGTGGCTTATTTATCAGCAGCCGGGGTGCTGAAATCGTCACCCGCGTCCGTCGGCACTCTGTGCTAATATGACAGAGACAAACACTATCCGGCAATCTCCTCTAATGTTTCCCACCGATCGTAGGAAGCCGCGAGCCGACCTTCGAGCGTCTTGAGACGCGCCTGTTCCCGTGCGATGATTTCGCCTGGCTGCTGATAGAACTCGGCGTGCGCCATGGCCCGATGGAGTGGCTCAATTTCGTTCTCTAGTTGTTCGATCGTCGTCGGAAGTTGTCCATGCTCTCGCTTCTCGGAGTAGGTTAAGCGACGCTGGCGATTCTTTGTGGGGAGATTGGTCCGCGATGATCGGGCCGCGGCTGTGGTAGCATCCTTTGTCTGCGAGCTGCTGGCAGACGAAGCATTGGCTGCTGGTTCGGCCCGCTGTCGTAGCCAGTCGTCGTAACCCCCTACGTACTCGCGCAGGCCCTCTTCTTCAAACACGAGGGTGCTGGTGACGACATTGTTAAGAAACGCCCGATCATGGCTCACGAGAAGAATGGTCCCCTCGTACTCGACCAATCGATCTTCGAGTAATTCGAGTGTTTCGGTGTCCAAGTCATTGGTCGGTTCGTCTAAGACAACAATGTTCGCCGGTTTAGCGAACAGTTTTGCCAATAGCACTCGATTGCGTTCACCTCCGGAAAGGAATTGTACCGGGGTTCGAGCGCGCTGCGGCGTAAACAAAAAGTCTTGCAGATAGCCAATAATATGTCTTGATTGGCCGCCGACCTGTACCGTGGTATAGCCGTCGCCGACGTTGTCCTGAACGGTCGAATCTTCGTCGAGTCGCGCGCGGAGCTGATCGAAGTAAGCAATCTGCAGATGGGTCCCCAGCCGGACCGTACCTTTCTGTGGAGTCAACTGTCCCAAGAGAATTCGCAGCAATGTTGTTTTGCCAGCTCCATTCGGGCCGATGATGCCGATCTTGTCGCCGCGCATGATAACGGTCGACAAATCTCGCACAATATCACGGTCATCATAAGCAAATGAAACAGCGCTGACCTCTGCAATCAGATTCCCGCTTCGTTGTCCTTCATGAATTTGCATACACACATTGCCACTCATCGTACGGCGCTCGTGGCGAACACGACGCATTTGCTGGAGCGCTCGGACACGCCCTTCGTTGCGAGTCCGCCGGGCCTTGATGCCCTGACGAATCCACCGCTCTTCTTGTGCCAGGCGTTTGTCAAACAGAGCGTTCTGTTTCTCTTCGACGGCCAGCGCATCTTCTTTGCGACGAAGAAACGTGTCATAGTCGCACGACCAGTCAAACAGGCGACCGCGATCAATCTCCAAAATACGCGTGGCCAGTTTACGAAGGAAAGCCCGGTCGTGCGTGACGAAAATCAGGGTGCCGCTCCAACGGACGAGAAAGTCTTCGAGCCAACCGATCGCGTTGATGTCCAAGTGATTGGTTGGTTCATCCAATAGAAGCAGGTCGGGATGTGATACAAGCGTACGGGCCAAAAGCAAGCGGCGCTTCATGCCCGTCGATAACGTCTCGAACTGGACCGTCCCGTCCAAATCCATTTGCGACAAGATGCGGTCGGTCTGTTGATCGGATTTCCACGCGGTGTAGTCCCTCTCATCCTCGTCCCCTTGATCCTTGTCATGGATGGCTCTTAGCCCCGCGGCCACCACGTTCGCGACGTTTCCAGAGACATTCTTGGGCAGTTCCTGAGGAAGCATCGATATCCGGGCGCCGGGCGACAAGACGCATTCGCCGTTGTCCGGTTCAAGCTCACCGGACAGGATTCGCATGAACGTTGTTTTTCCGGCCCCGTTGCGTCCCAAGAGTCCGATTCGCTGGCCAGACTGGATCTGGCAGGTTACCGAGTCCAACAACGGCGGGCCGCGGAAGCCGATACTGAGTTCGCGTAGAGTGATCAGGGCCATCGTTGTGAAAAGAAAACCGGTTAGAGAAATAGGAAAGGATTAAGGGCGTGTTGAGAACCGTGAGGAGATAGGTCATGGATAACCTCGATGATACTTGACGAAGCTCGGGACCACTAGCCGTTGTCAGAGAACCACCCACCCGACAACTTCGACCCCAAAGAGAAAAACCGCCTCGGGAGGCCGGATCAGAATGTATACTAAAGACTTAGCCCTTGCCCCTCTGCGCCGATATGACTGAGACGAAACAACCAACGTTTGTTACACTTCTGACCGTATCGCTGCTCGCCTTATTGGCGATGGCTGTTTCCGGATACTTGTCCTGGTTGGCGATCCGCGAAGGTCAATCGGCGTTAGGCTGCGATGGTGGAACGTTTGATTGCGATGAAGTGCTCGGCAGTCGGTGGTCGGAGTGGTTAGGAATGCCGGTCAGCGTCTTGGGCATGTTGACATACACGGTGATTCTCTTCTCGACCTTGGCCTTGCTCTTCGCACAGTCCGGATCATTGCGCGACGTAGCGCAGTTGACGGTCACGATTGCGAGCACTGCGGCCGTCGGAGCGGCTCTTTGGTTCACTGCGCTGCAGGCGCTGGCCGTGCATGCCTTTTGCCCCTACTGTTGCGTTGTCCATACATGTGGTTTGTTAATCATTGTTTTGCTTGTATTGAAAACGAAAGAATATGCTGGCTCGTCTCGCAAGCTGTTCCTGCCTTTTGCCGAGGATGCCGCACGATTCGCATTTGTGGGCGTTATTCTTGGCCTATTCGGTCTGATGGTGCTGATCGGCGGTCAGCTTCTTGCACCGGGAGAATTTCACAAGGTCGAACAGTTCGCCGATATCGCTCTGCAAGACACCGTTGTGAAAACCGACGTCGGTCCTGTGATCGCCACCGACACCGACAAAGCTGACGATGCTGATAAAAGCGAACCGACGTTAGAACAGTCGATCGAAGCCGAACGACTAGCACCATCGTCCGAAGAATCGACCGAGCGTACGACTCCGGACGATCGATCTCTCGGTCAGACGAACCCAGTTTTCGAATGGGAAGATTTATTTGGGCCGTCAAGCCCCTCGTCCAAGCCAGTCGCATCGCCACTTTCAAACACGACGGGCCGTCGATTGAAACTAATCGGGGGCCGGTTCATTCTCAATCTGGACGAACACATGCGGCTCGGTTCAAGCGATGCACCGCACGTAATTGTCGAACTCTTCGACTACACGTGCTCACATTGTCGTCGAATGCATGGCCATATAAAAAAAGCCAGAATACGTTACGGCGATCAATTGGCTGTTGTTTTGTTGACTATCCCGATGCATTCTCGATGCAATCCCAGCGTTTCGTCGGGCCCACGACACCACCAGAACGCGTGCGAGTTGGCGCAGCTAGCGGATGCTGTCTGGTGGCATCGTCGAGAACAATTTCCAGAGTTTCACGATTGGCTGTTCGAAGGACCCAAGCACCCAGCAATCGATAAGGTTCATCGCTATGTGGTAGAATTGATTGGCGAGGAAGCGTTTGCCGACGCAAAAACGGATAGCACCTATCGCGCCCGACTGCTTCGATGTATTGAAGCCTACGACCAATGCCGGAAAGGCCGCATTCCCAAGATCATCATCGGTGACAAAGTTTCCAGCGGAGCGATTCTTTACCCGAGGGACTTTTACGATCTTATCGAGAGCAATCTTTCCATCGAGCCGGTTGCCCGTTGAGCGAGCTTGGATTGCGGCAGCAGGACGCGCGGGCCTCGTAGGATTCGGCTCGTGGAACTCGGCCCACCCTACGACCTATCCGATTTCCAAACGAACCTCGCCCAGCAGTGTAGCACTGCCTTTCGGGGTGGCACTGCTGGCTTGCCCAGCAGTGTCTTGTCCAGCAGTGGTTCGATCCGCTGGGTACTCGACTTCGATGGCCAGCACGTTCGTGTCGGCCAGCCGGTCGGTCAGGTTCAGTCGAACCGAAAGACGATCGTCCGTGGCAATTTCCAACGCCCGTTCAATTTCCAACGCATGTTCGTTGAGCGTTAGCCTAACAATCGTCCACGGCGTGTCCACCACCAAGTGAACGGTTTTGTATGCAAGGCCGGTCGGCCGTTGAAAGCGGCGAGCGAATCGGACGCGGCCGCAAAAACCGCCGGGCAGCGCCGCCTCGCACGTCGTGGGCAGCTTCACCCGCCCGGGCGGTGGCAGCTCGCCGCCGCCCTGCCCTGCCCCGCTCGCCTCGGCCGGCGCGAAGCACACTAGCGGCTCCATCTGCCACGGACCGCGGAGTCGAATCGCATGAACGTCGGACATGTAAACATGGGCCGCAAGCGACCCGGCTAAATAGAGTGCGCTAAACGGCTCGCGTTTTATCTTTCATCCTTCCATCTCACTCCGGGACGAAGTGTTGGCGGATGGTGACCTCGCGGATCGCCCGGCTGTCGGGCTCGTAGACCCGGATCGAGACCTGAATGCCCCGCAGCGGCGCCGGATACGGTGGCGACGTCTCGCGCTCGCCGATGTCATCGACGCCGTTGTTATCATCATTGTCAAATCCGTCGGTGCCTTCGTCGATGTCGAAGTCTCTGTCCTGATTGATCCCATCATGTTCGTAGTGGAACGACCATGTGTCGTACGTGGGGACATTGAGCTGCGACTTTAGCTCTCGGCCAAAGCGGCTCTCTATCCATCGCTGAGCAAAGGCCGTGTTAACGTTGCTCAATGTAGCAGAGTCGAAACGCCCGGCAAAGATCTTCGTTGGTTCATCGGTAGCAGGAGTGTAGTTGGGCACATAGTAATTCAAATCGACGTACGCACCGAAGCTAATGGGTTGTCCTGTTGGGGGATTGCTTGGTGTTCTTGGGTATCCCGGATCGCCGGGTGCGACAACGGGACTTGTTGTCGTATCCTGGAATAGCGGCGCTCCCGAGTCGAACGCCCGCACGTCCCACGCCAGCACGTTGGTTAGCACAACATCTTCGCCGAGGCGCTCTGGATCGCTAGAATCCGTTGGATCGCGCGGATTGAAGGGTGCTCCCAATGGTCGAAGCGGTCTGATAGGGTATGCGGCACCATTGGTGTCATTCGGTGTAGGGTGGATCACAGTGACGTCAATCGGATGCGGAAACATGGCTGACAGATTTGGAAACGCGTTCTCTCGCGACGCATGTCCAAAGCGGTTTTCTCTCTTAGTTAAATCTGCCAGCGTGTTGGGTATACGGTCACCGCTTTCATAACGGGCCGAGATATCGTATTTGCGATAGTATTCGAGATTATCGGCGATTTCCGGCAGATTGACTGTTGGTGCAATCAACAAGACACGCCGATAAATCGTTCGTAAGCCTGGTTCGCCGAGTGAACCATCGGCAGGATTTTCCACCGCGAACCAAATAACCTCGGCCACCTGGGATTCAATCGTGCCATCGATCCAATCAGGATCGAACACGCGGCCGCGTCCCACAAACGGCTCGCCGCGGCTTCGGACCGTGAACATCAGGATGTCGTCATAGTCGCCGAGGGTTGAACGGTTGACCAAGCTCTCTTCCTTGATCGGTGCCAACTGGTCAGCAGCGATCGACGTCGGACCACCAACAAGGGTTTCTTCTCCAATGGCCAAACTTTCGCCAGTCACGTTATCGCGATCGTCGAGCGACGCATCATCACTGCGTATCCCCTCGACATATTCAAAATATCCCGCGCCTGCCTCGGGACGGGTCCAGGGGAGCGTCGGGCAGGTGGTGCTGGCCAGGTCGATTTGCAACATGTTGCGGGCCGCTCGCAGCCGGCCCGACATTTCGATCGTCGCCCGGCTGTCGTTCGCCGTGCGGCCGAGCACACCGAACACCCGGGACACGGCGGCCATCATGATCAGCGTGAGGGCCATGGCCACCAGCATTTCGATCAGCGTAAACCCGCGACGGTCCGCGCGCCAGCGATCGCGCAGACGAAGCGAGTGGCCCAGACGAAACGAACGGTGGAAAGAGAACCGAGCAGCCGACCGGCGGCAAGAGAGGTAGGCCCGGTACGAGAAATAAGCGGAGTCGTAGCAAAGCATCACAACGTTCCTGGTGCGAGAACAGCGGTGCCCCTTCTGGCCTCGCCCTTCCCATTGTACTCGACCCAGGGGGCCATTGGCTAGTGCGAGACCATATTTCATTTCCGTTTAGCGGGCCCACTTGTGGGCCGTGTTTCGGCATTTCTGTTTAGCGCACCCGTCCGGCGAGGATGCATCGTGACTAAAACTCGGGTCGCAAGCGACGTGCGCTAAACGAAAACAGTAATAGTTCAGCCGCTTGAAGTAGAGTTGCTACGAAAAAACAGTAAAAAGCACGACAGACGATAAGAATGCACCACGGAGGCACGGAGATCACGGAGGAATAACGAAAAGCGAAATGGGAGAGTACGCAAACCGGCGCGAATGATATAATAAAGCTTTCTTCATCTTGATTTTCATTTCGTTCGCAATCTCGTCTCTGTGTGCTCCGTGTCTCCGTGGTGAAAATTATTTGTTTTAGTTTTTGCATTTCATTTCGGTGAACAGTTACCAAAAAAAACACGCAAGTAAAATGCGCTAAACAGCGTACGACACGATGAAGGACCTCGTCGATGCCGGTTAGGAGCCGGGCGCTTCTGTCTCGAAACGCTCCGCGATCCATTCCGCCGGCACGAATCGCCGCAAAGCGTTTCGTAGCGACTTGCGAAGTGCGGCGGCGGTCTGCTCACTCATTTGGCTTTCACTGGCTGGGTCCGCCGAGGTCGTTGCGCCGCCAACAGTCTCTTCGGTGTCAGTCTCTTCGGGGCCAATCCGTCGTAGCCCACTCCACTGGAGCGAGATGTGCCAGCCGTACATGGCCGAATACGTGTTGATCTGCTGGCCGACGCGCATGGCCCAGATGACGCCAAACAGATCGCGAAAGTCGATCCACACGCGGTTGACGCCCGGCGATGGCCTCCGACATCGCAGATCGGCCACATGGACCATCCAGGCGGCAGAGGCCAAGGCCGCCAAACCGAGCAGCGGGCCCATCTCGGCTTCTGCGACATAGGGCAGCGAAAAGCCGACGAGCGGCAGATGATTCGACACGAATAGCACCTGCCCGGCGGTCGCCAGAAGAGCAGACGCCCAGTACCGCGTGGGCAAATAGTTCACCAGGCCGATCACAATTTGAATGAACAAAAAAAGTTTCCAGGCGGTGAAGACGTGCATCGTCGTGCCCGGGCGATACAACCACCACTGGATGGCCGGGATCAGCAGGATGAACCACAAACTCAGCACGATCCATTGCCAGGCACGGTTTTGTGGTCGTTTAGCGCCCAGGACAGCCATCATCGGACAGAACGTAAGCATTGCCGCGGCATAACGGAGCACATCGAGGGAACCCTCGATGTGGCTACCAGCGAGCGTGGCGAGCAGTTCAACGACCGCCACTGCCCAGAAGGCTCCGAACGACCACCACCAGACGGCGCGCAAGGTCGTATGCCGCAGGCGTCGGCTTCGCCACGCAAGGCCAGCCAGACCGACGGTGGCCACCAACGCAATCGGCATGACCGGCCATGCGACTTGGCCAACAAGAATTAGAAGGCTGGCCATCCCTGGGCTTTCCGTGCTACGCGACATTTTGGCGAAGTGCGCACAGATGGCTCATATCCACTCGCAATTTTCGAACACATTTTCGCCGTTGGCCCAAAGCTTAGCGGCGTCAGGTTGGTCGATCGCTACGGTGAGTGCATGCGACAGCTCGTATGACTTTCCGTCTAATCCGGCGGCGTCGATGGCCGAAGAGAGCCCGGCCCGAACTCCCTGGACGACCGTGTAGGCATGCTCGTCCAGGGGTATGGTGTCGGTGACATGGTTGGCAAAGTAACAGTCATGGCACCGGTCGCGCGACAAGGAGTTCCACGCCCGGCAGACCAGCGGCCGTACGGGATAGACCGAGCAAGAAAGCCCGCTGCTAAGCAGCGGACACCAGAACATCGATTTGGCGAACTGCGTGTTGTCCATTCCGGAAGATTCTTCGGCGATTTCGACGGCCCGCCGCCGGATGCTGTCGATCTCCTCGGGCGTGCGGTCCTCACGTAACGAGTCGGCGATCGCGCAGACCTCGGGCACCGTAACAGAAATCCTTGAGTGGCCGCAGCCGGGACAACCTTCGCGACATTGGCGGTCGCCCTTGACCGGCGACGTCTCCGTGGCGAGATCCATCCCGTTGCTGATTTCGCTGGCGATCTCAGTCGCTGTGTCGCCCGTGCGAGGTTCGAGCATTTTCTGAACGACGGTGAGCTCAGCCGTTGCCTGGGCCCACTTACACAACGCTTCACCGCGGAGGAGCGCCGGCTGCCAGTTACTCGATGACTTCACACACATGAAAGTTGTTCGCAGGACATGGCGATGACACACGCAGTTTCGGGAACGATTTCATCAGCACCCCGGCTGCTAACGAAGCTGCCACAAAATCCGAATTGACATAGCAGCCGGGGTGCTGAAATCTTCGTGCATGATGCAACGGCGCGCTCTGACGTTATTCGCTAACTAAGCCCAGAGATGGCCATCTCTGGGCTTTAACATCAAAACCAGTGCAGTTCCTCGGTGGGAGTGGGCCAAAAACACATAGCGATCAGTCTAGTTTCGTCATTCGTATGGCCACAAGAGCAGTTAGACGTATGGCCACAAGAGCAGTTAGACTTTTGCGTACCCCTCTGCTGGTGATGGGCGGTGTCCGAGTCGCAAGCTTTTTTTCTGGGTCGGCTCCCCTGGTCCGCACGAAAGCAGAATGGGTGCTTCGCCATCGAAATCTACGGCTGCGGGCAAGAATATCGTAAAATCAGGGCTTGAATTACGATTTGAGGAGAATAATATTGGCCGTTCGGACAATATTTTCCATAACATGTTATCAAACAAGAGCTTAACGCACTCAGATCGATATTGACTCGTGCAAAAAGGTAACTATAATTTGGATCGTTGGCAATCCGGGTAAATTTGGAAGAAATGGTTGTTATTACCGATTGCCGCAATGACCGGGAAGTGAGCAAGTTGCGGGCCTGGGGAGTTCAGGCCTGATTAGCTTGGCGTAGGTATTGGGGAAGTGTACGACCTGGTCAGAGCCCGTGCGGGTAGGCAAGTCATAGCTTCGCGTTCACCAACCATCAACTAGGGAGAGGGGTGGTTAGAAAAAATGAAGACAGTATTCACAACAGGCGAAGCGGCTAAGATCTGCAAGGTTAGCCAGCAGACGATTATTCGCTGTTTTGACAGTGGGCAGCTCAAGGGCTTTCGTGTCCCGGGCAGCCGCTTTCGGCGGATTCCCCGCGATCAGCTCTACGCGTTTATGCGAGAAAATGGCATCCCAACCGATGCCTTGGATAGCGGCAAACGCAAAGTATTGGTCGTGGATGACGACGAGGATTTGGTCGAACTGATTTGCGATCAGTTGGAACGCGACCGTCGGTTCGACGTACGCAGCGTCAACAACGGATTCGGCGCCGGCATGTTGATTAAAGAATTCCGGCCTGACTTGATTGTCTTGGACGTGATGCTGCCCGATATCAACGGCAAGGAAGTTTGCCAGTTGGTTCGTGGCGACAAGACCATGGACGAAGTGCGGATCATCTGCATCTCAGGCATGGTCGAAGAAGACAAGGTGGAGGAGCTCAAGAATGCGGGCGCAAATGACTTCATGAAGAAGCCGTTTGACGTCGACGTATTGATCGACCACATCTGCCAGCTTCTTGACGTGGAAACCGCCACGGCACGCTAAGGCAACTTTCGGACTTAAGGATAATTCCGATGCGGTGGTTGTCGTTGGACTCGGACGACCCGGCGACGCGCGTGCCGATCTCAACGCAGTCTGCTTGTATTATCGAGCTTGCTCTGCTGGCTCCGTCGCCTGACTCAAGACGTGGTCAACTCGAATCACTGTTGAGGCAAGATCCAGCGCTCACGGATTGGACATGCCGTTGCGCAGCGGCGGAAGGCGACGAAGCGGTCAAGACTTGTGGCGGAGCAGCCGCCTGGTTGACCGATCGTTTGCCGCGGATTCTTGACGCGCATTGGGACGACGCAAACCTTTTAGCCCAGGTCGCCAGACCGGTCGAAACCGGCGGGCAATCGCCTGAAGAGCAATCGCATGAAGGGGACGTGTGGCGGCGTCTTCCCTTGCTCGTTTCCAAGCTTTGCCGTCTTGAACAACTCGAACACGAGTTTGAAGCGTCGCTCGAACGGGAAAAAATCGAGGCATTGAAAGAACTCGCTTACGGAGCCGGCCACGAGGTCAACAATCCGCTAGCGAATATCTCGGCTCGTGCTCAAACGCTGATCAAAGACGAAACCGACCCGCAACGACGCCGTAAACTGGCGGCGATCAACGCGCAGGCCTATCGTGCCCACGAAATGATCGCCGACTTGATGCTGTTTGCTCGCCCTCCGAAGCTCCAATGCGAGCCGGTCGATGTCCGTGCGCTCATCGGCCAGGTGATCGATTCCCTGAGCCCCGTGGTCGAGGAGCGTGCGATCACGATCCATAATGAATGCACAAGCCCGCAGCTCATGGCCTCGGCCGACCGCGTTCAACTTGGCGTCGTCCTGACAGCGATTTGTAAAAATTCGATCGAGGCGCTGGGCGTTGGCGGTCATATCGAGCTTTCGGCAAGGGAAACGGGAACCGGCGCGGTGGAGATCGTCGTCCACGACGATGGCCCTGGCATCTCGCCCGAGGTCCGCCGGCACATCTTCGACCCATTTTATTCCGGTCGCGAAGCGGGACGCGGTTTGGGATTCGGACTCTCCAAATCATGGCGGATCATTCGCGAGCATGGTGGCCAGATCGAGGTCCACAGTCAGACGGGCCGCGGCGTGACATTCACCATTCAGATTCCGCAAGCACATGCGGAAACGTCGGCACGCGCGTCGTGAGTAAATGCTAGCACTCGCTAGCAAGCCGCGGGGCTTGTCCCTGCGCGGCACTCCTCCGGCATCAGACCACGCGTTGCGCACTGCCGGAACTTCGCTACCGCTCGTTCCGGCCTACAAGTATCACTGCTGGACAAGCCAGCAGTGCCACCCGCCCACGCTGCCCTTGAACGCCCAGGGCCAATGACTTAAGCTCTTTCGCTCTGGCTCATTGTCAGCCGACAGTGCGTGTCAGGGACGACAGCCGACGACGGCCTGCATTGCTGGGATCTTAAGGATGAATTTGACCCAACAAGTTCGCATCGTTTCCATGGAAGAAATAAGCGAGCTCTCGATTGCGCCCGCTCCGCCGGTCGGCGCGACACATCATCGCCTGGCGGCGCCGCTACGGAGCGCCATTCTTCGTACGCGACAATGGCTGCTCGGCCGACAACACTCGGCCGGCTATTGGGAGGGCGAACTCGAGGGCGACACGATCCTCGAAAGCGAATATATCCTCCTGCTTGCCTATCTGGGCAAAGAGAAAACCGAGCTGGCTCAACAGGCGGCCCGCTATCTGGCCGAGCAGCAATTGCCCGATGGCGGTTGGACGATGTACCCCGGTGGCAAGTTAGACATCAACGGCAGTGTGAAAGCCTATTTCGCGCTGAAGTTGACCGGGCACGACCCGAGCTGCGAGACCATGCAGCGCGCGCGCAATGCGATTCTAGCCCATGGAGGCGCCGATCGCGTCAACAGTTTCACACGGTTTTATTTGGCGTTGTTGGGACAGATTTCGTACGAGCAATGTCCCGCCGTGCCACCGGAGGTAACGCTGCTGCCCAAATGGTTCCCAATCCATTTGGGTCGCGTGAGCGCCTGGTCGCGGACGATCCTGGTGCCGCTTTCGATCATGTCGGCCCATCAGCCGGTGAAGCAGATCGAACCGCGTCGCGGCATCCGCGAACTGTTTATTGCCAAGCCGGAAAATTGGCCGCCGCTCCGCTGTCCAGGTCAAACGAGTTGTGAGCGGCTACTGAGTTGGGCACGCTTCTTTCGGCTTACCGATCGGGGGCTAAAGTTTGCCCAGCGACATGGCCTGCTGCCGTTTCGCAAGCGGGCCATCGCCCAAGCCGAGCGGTGGATGCTCGAACGTTTTGAGGAGAGCGACGGCCTGGGCGCCATTTTTCCGCCCATTGTGTGGAGCATCATCGCCTTGGACTGTCTCGGCTATGCGCAAGACAGCTCGGAAATGCAGTATGGTCACAAGCATCTCGAAGACTTGATCATTCAGGACGATGACACAACTCGGCTTCAGCCCTGTAAGTCGCCCATCTGGGATACGGCGATCACGCTGCGAGCGCTGGCTGAGAGTGGCATGGAAGCGTCGCACCCGGCGGTCGCCCAGGCCACCGATTGGCTTTTGTCGCGCGAGGTACGTTGCCAAGGGGACTGGGCCGACACGGTTCGTGCCGAGCCGGGCGGTTGGTTCTTCGAGCATAACAACGCTCATTATCCCGATGTCGACGACACGGCCATGGTGCTGATGGCACTCCGCCAACATTGGATCGATGCACGGCCCTTGCCCGACACGTTGCCCCCTGGCTTGCAGTTGGTCAGCCAGCAGTCGACGTCCGACCGTCATGTCGCGCGGCAGGAAGTGGCGCGAAACGACCGGGTTGCCGCCGCCTCGCAACGTGCGATCGCGTGGATCGTGGCGATGCAGAATCGTGATGGTGGTTGGGGTGCGTTCGACCGGAACAACGACTCCAAGTTTCTCTGTCAGGTCCCGTTTGCCGATCACAACGCCATGATCGATCCCAGCACACCCGATCTAGCGGGCCGCGTTCTCGATGCACTCGGCGCCTGGGGCTATCGTGTGCCGCAGCTGTGCGTCGACCGAGCCGTGGCCTACCTGCGCCGCACACAGGAGGCCGACGGCAGTTGGCAAGGCCGTTGGGGTGTCAATTACATTTACGGAACTTGGCAGGTCCTCGCCGGTCTGGCGGCTGTCGGTGTGACGACCGACGACTCGGCCATCGCCACCGGCGCCGACTGGCTACTAGCCTATCAACAGCCCGACGGTAGTTGGGGCGAATCGGCCGACAGCTACGCCGATCCGAGCCTTCGGGGCCAAGGTCCGCCGACCGCTTCGCAGACCGCCTGGGCACTGCTGGGCCTGATGGCGGCCGGCTTGCAGAGTCATCCGGCCATGGCCCGTGGCATTCGCTATCTGTTGGAGACGCAGCAGGAGGACGGCTCCTGGGACGAACCGGAGTTCACCGGAACCGGCTTCCCGCAGGTGTTCTACCTGCGATACCACATGTATCCGATCTACTTTCCCTTGATGGCCCTATCGCGTTGGGCGGTCGCGTTGGGCTCTTTGGTCGAACAGGCCGATACGGCTCGCATACGATTGGCCGAATGCTCCACGGTAAAATGTTCAACGGCGGAGGATAGCACTCCGTGAGCGTTCCGCTTTCGCAGATGGCCCGAGTTGCCACGTATGTACTCACACAAACGTTGCGTCGTCGGCGTCGCTACCCGCTGGTGTTGATGCTCGAGCCGCTTTTCCGTTGCAACTTGGCCTGCGTCGGCTGCGGCAAGATTCAGCACCCGCAAGATGTCCTGCGGCGAAATCTCTCGCCGGACGACTGTTTTCGAGCGGTGGAAGAATGTGGCGCACCGATTGTCTCGATTCCGGGCGGCGAGCCGTTGCTCCATCCGCAAATTGACCAGATCGTGGCCGGTCTGGTCGCTCGCCGAAAGTATACGTACCTATGCACCAACGCGCTGAAATTGGTCGAATCGCTCGACCAATTTTCGCCGAGCAAGTATCTTTCGTTCTCGGTCCACTTGGACGGCGCCCGCGAGCATCACGATTGGGCCGTCTCGCGCGAAGGGGTTTTCGATCAGGCCATCGAGGCGATTCGCCAGGCGATTGTCGCCGGCTTTCGCGTGACCACCAATACCACGTTGTTCGACGGAGCGGACACCGATCAGTTACGAGATCTGTTCGATAAGCTGATGGAGATGGGCGTCGAGGGCATGATGATCTCGCCCGGCTACAGCTATGAGAAGGCACCCGACCAGGATCACTTTCTTCGTCGCAGCCAGACGACCCGCCTGTTCCGTCGGCTACTCAGCAATCCTCGGCGAAGATGGAAATTCAACCAGTCGCCGCTCTTCTTGGAATTCCTCAAGGGCAATTGGAAGCTTGAATGTACGCCCTGGGGTAACCCGACGTATAATCTGTTCGGTTGGCAGCGGCCCTGTTATCTGCTCGACGAGGGATATGTCGACACGTTTGACGAACTCATCAACGACACACGTTGGGAAGACTACGGACGCGAAAGCGGCAACCCTCATTGCCAGGATTGCATGGTCCACTGTGGCTACGAGCCGACCGCCGTGGCCCAAACATTTGGCACCGCGAGTGGCTTTTTGCGCACCGCCCGGATCGCCCTGTTCGGTCCGCCGCGCTCAGCCGATCGTGAAGAACCGCCCGAGGACTCGCCGCCCATCACAACGGTTCGCAAGTCGGATAAACGTATGGAACTTCCTGTGTTAAACTGAGCCAATCTCCGGGCCTGGGACGACGGTTAAGAAAAATGGAACCGCAGATAAACGCCGATGAACGCAGTGCAGCCTCTGCGTTTAATCTTTCTTCATCTGCGTTTATCTGTGTCCATCCGCGGTTCTTCTTCTGAAAAGTTACGATGTTTCTTCGCTCGCTATTGGCAGGCTTATTGAAGCGGGAGGTGCAAAAGCGGCCGTCGGCTACCGCCGCCGAAGCGGTGCGGCGAGCCGGCGAGGAAACCGCCGCGGCCGCGACGGCAGCTCAAGACCCTTCTGCGGTAGAATGTGACATCGCCGTGCTCATGGCCTTGGACATCGAGGCGGGTGGCTTGCTTGACCTGATGCGGTCGACGGTCAAAACACGCGGGGCCGGATTCACCGCTTACTCGGGCTCTCTGGCCCAGCAACGGGTCGTCCTGACGGTGACCGGGCCTGGCGGTGAAGCGGCCGAGTGTGCGACGGGTGCATTGATCGCCGGCCACTCGCCGAAATGGGTTATCTCGGCCGGTTTCGCCGGCGGTCTGCACGACGATCTTGGGCGCGGCGACTTGCTCGTGGCCGATCGCATCGTCTCGCCCGATGGCCGGCGGCTGACGATCGATTTTCAAATGAGCAAAACGGCCGGCTTGCATGTGGCAGCGCTGCTCACGGTCGACCATATTGTCCACACGCCGGAAGAGAAACGAAGTTTGGGCCAGCAGTACGGGGCACGTGCGGTCGATATGGAAACGATGGCCGTCGCCCAGCATTGCCACCGAGCAAAACAGTGTTTTCTCGCCGTGCGCGTGATCAGTGACACGGTCGAGGACCATCTGCCCAGCGACATTGAGCACCTGATGCGGCAGAAATCGAAGGCCGGACAAGCCGGCGCCGTGGCCAGGGCCCTGTTTCGCCGCCCGACAAGTGTCAAAGACATGTGGCGGCTCAAGCAGGACGCCATCACGGACAGCGATCGGCTGGCGAGTTTTCTCGTTCAGATATTGCCTCGACTGACGTAGCTCTGGGTAGGCCAGAACGAGCGGTAGCGAAGTTCCGGCAGACACGCTCTTCCATGTTTCCTGCCGGAACGGCGCTACCGCTTGTTTCGGCCTACTTTAACAGCCATCGCGCAAGCCGCGCGCGGGGCAAGTCGTCGACCAGCACGTCGGGTGCCACTGCTGGCTTACCCAACAGTGCCGGCTTGTCGACGGCACCCAGCACCGCTTCGGCGGCCAAATAGCCGCTGCGCACAGCGCCTTCCATCGTGGCGGGCCAATCGGTGGCCGTCCAATCGCCCGCGAGCATCAGATTGGCGATCGGTGTGCGCTGCGTGGGACGCTGGGCGTCGAGACCCGGGGTGGGTGAAAACACGGCATGTTTCTCCGTCACCACTTGGCTATGGAGCAGCCGCGCCGACTGCGCGGCGGGCCATGTCGAGAGCAGTTCCTCGCAGACACGCTGCACCACCTGCGAATGTTCCACGCCAATCAGCGCGTGGGCGGCGCTGATGACGATCTGATAGTAATGTCCGTTAGAAAGCACCCCGGCTGCTTTCGAACACGACTTTACAACACCACGATCTGTCCGAAGCAGCCGGGGTGCTGACCCGACGCCGCGGTAGAACATCCATTGGCTCAGTCGACCGACCAACACCGCGCAGGCAAGTGTCGTGATCGGCCGGTCGAACCAGAGGTGGACGCCGGTGATCGGCGCAGTGCCCCACTCTTTGGCACGCTCCACTTTCGGCATCGCCCGGAGTACGGCGGCGGGCAGCAGCTTGGCCACATGACGCCATGACGTCGCGAGTACAACAAAGTCGAACGACCGTCGGGACCCATCGGCCAACGTCAAGTTGGCCGTGCGGTGAGTCGCCAGTTCGACGCCTTGAGCCGCCGTGTTGAGATGCGTACGAATGCCCAGATCTTCGAGCGGTTTTTCGATCCGCGCTCCGTACAAATCGCCAAGCGGCACGTCGGGCACCAGCACTTCATAGCCAGATCGGTTGGCCAAAAAACCATCGACGAACACCTTGCGGGCTGCCCGACCGGAAACCTTCTCGATCGAATCGCCCAGGGCACTGACCAAGACCACGGCCCAGAATCGCTCGATCGCAGCAGGCGATTGGCTCTGATCGCGCAGCCACTCTCCCATAGTCGGCTCGTTGGCAAAGCTCTCGTTACGACGGCGGGCCAAGCGCAGCAGTGTCCGAGCGATGTGCCAGCGATCGCGCCGCGAGAGATACCGCAGACGCATCAGCGAAGGCATCAAATGGAACGGCGCCGGCAGCCATCGGCTGGCCGCTACGTCGTATTGCCGGCCATTGGGGCCGATAAAATGCAGCGTGGAGACGCGCCGAAAAAGGTGATCGATCTTCAGACGGCGGCACAAGTCGGCCAGATTCGTGCAGCAGCCCATGCTGACATGCTGACAATAGTCGATCAATTCGCCGGTCGTAGGATCGGCAAACGAAGAGGCCCGGCCTCCGAGTCGGCGTCTCGCTTCAAACAGATCGACCGCAAAACCACGATCGGCCAGCGCCGTGGCCGCCGCCAGTCCGGCAAGCCCGCCGCCCACCACAGCCACGCGATTCGGCTCGGTCATCTGGCGGTTTCATTCTTTCGATCGGAAAGCCGGAGCGCCGAGCGGGCGACAATCTGCAGCCGGCGCCAACGTGGCACACGTACCGGTCGGCTAAACACATCGCCCTGACGATGTTGGATCTCCTGCAATAACTGCCGGTAGGTGGCCAGCATGGCGCCAAAAATTCGCCGGCCGTGCGGTGACAAGTAGCCATGTAACTCGGCAGCCTGCTCGTAGAGTACCGCGGCACGTTCCATTTCAAACTGCATCAGCTGGCGCACGTTCGCTCCGCACGTCGAACAGCATAGATCATCGGCCGAACATTGAAATCGCGCCAGATCTTCGCGTGGCAGATAGATCCGTCCTCGCCGCGCGTCATCGCGGACGTCGCGAAGGATGTTCGTCAATTGGAAGGCCAGGCCACACTGTCGAGCCGGGCGAAACGCCTGCTCGCCGCCCTCGAAACCCCAGATCCGCACGCACGAAAGCCCGACGACCGATGCCACACGATAGCAGTAATGTTCGAGGTCGGCAAACGTCTCGAATCCGTGCGGCTCAATATCCATCTCGACACCGTCGATCACGTCCAGCAGATATTCCACGGGGATTTCGTAATGCATCACCGTGTCGACAAGCGCCGGAAAAATCAGTTCGTCGCGACTGACCTCCGACGCCAACTTCCCAGCGAGGGCTCGCTGGACTGCGGCCCGCCATGCGGAGAGCGCCGCACGTCGCGCCAGCACATCCGGATCGCCATTCGCAAGCTGGTCGGCCAGGTCGTCGGTCCGGCGGAGGTAGGCGTAGAGCGCGTTCATGGCGCACCGTTGTGAGCGTGGCAGCAAATAAAACGAGTAGTAAAAACTGGACGCCGCGCGCCGAGCGACCCGAGCACAATGCGCGTAACTTGCCTGGAGATCGTCCGTCATGGTCGTTTCTCACTACGGTCCCATGCGTTGCGAATCGCGCAGCTCGCCAACAGGCGTAGCTGGGCAAGCTTGGAAACGGTCGGCCGCGTGTGCCAGACGTCGAAATCAACATTACGGATCGCGCGGGCCACGGCCAAACCACCACGGATAAAAAGTTCCACGTCGATGCGCATCGTATGAGAGACTTGGCCGATGAGCGGCCGGCCGGCTGTGAGCATCGTCTCGGCGCGGGCGACTAAGTCGGCTAGCGTTTCAGCGAACGCCGAGTTGAACTCACACCGGTCGTGCATCGCCTCGTCGTAGCCGAACCGCTGACAAATCTCACGCGGAAGATAGACTCGACCCCGTTGGTGATCGCGGCGGATGTCCTGCCAGAAATTGATCAGTTGCAGGCCCGTACAGATCGAGTCGGATAGTTTCGCACGGCTCGCGTCATAGCTGCCGTCCAGTTGCAGCACCAACCGGCCAACGGGATTGGCCGAATAGCGGCAATAATCGAGCAATTCGTCCATGGTGTCGTAGCGAGTCTGCTGCTGGTCACGTCGAAACGCAGTCAGCAAATCGACAAACGGCTCGCGCGGCAGATCGAATTGCCCGATCGTTTCGCGGAGCGCCACAAAAACGGGATGACGCGTAGCGCCCCGATAACAATCGTCGAGTTCGGCTTGCCACCAATCGAGCAAGGCGAGACTGGCCGCCGCCGGCTGAACTTCGTCGGCCAGATCGTCTGACCAGCGACAATAGGCGTAGACATGGTAAAAATGGGGCCGTAGCCGTCGCGGTAGCAACCAACTGGCCACGGTAAAGTTTTCATAATGCGACCGGGCCAGGCGGCAACAATACGCCCGAGACTCGGCCAACGATACCGGCGCGGCCTCCGCCTGGGGACCATAGCGGGCCAGATCGGCCGCCAGCCGTAGGCAGTCAGCGACTCTCGGGCTGTCGACTGCGGTTGGCATCCGGTTCGATTCGTCCATACTGTCGCAACCAAAGAAATGACTCACGCAAAGGCGCAGAGACGCAAAGAAGAAGGGTAACAAGCTTTTACGCCCTTTGCCATGCAGACGGGCGATGCATTATGATGGTTTTGGGCCGATCACACAAATACCCGTTTTTCGCCAACCCCGGCAGGGCCGGAACCAAACAGGGATAATCTTCTGTGACGGAGTATTCTTTGCCGTTTTGCGATCAGATTCAGTTGCAAGAGACCAACGACGATGAAGATCATTCTAGCCAGTCCTCGCGGATTTTGTGCAGGCGTCAACATGGCGATCGAGTCGCTCGAGTTGGCGATCCGCGCCTTCGAACCGCCGATCTATGTCTATCACGAGATCGTACACAACCGATATGTGGTCGAGCGGTTTTGCGACCAGGGCGTGCGGTTTGTCGATTATCTGGCCGAGGTGCCTCGTCATGCGACGCTGTTGTTTTCTGCCCATGGTGTATCGCCCGAGGTACGGCAGATCGCAGCGGATCGAAAGCTGCGCACGATTGATGCAACTTGCCCTTTGGTGACGAAAGTTCACATCGAGGCGATCCGTTATGCGGACCAGGGGTACACGATCCTGCTGATTGGCCATGAGGGGCATGACGAAGTGATTGGCACGATGGGCGAGGCGCCCGAGGCGATCGTACTGGTCGAAACGCCCGAAGACGTGGACTCTCTGAGCGTGGCTGACGAATCGAAGGTGGCCTATCTGACTCAGACGACGCTGAGTGTCGACGATGCGAACCGGATCATTCGCCGCCTCCGCGAGCGGTTTCCACAGATTGCCAGTCCATCGAAGGATGATATTTGCTATGCCACGCAGAACCGCCAGGAAGCGGTCTCATTACTTTCCGAAACGGCGGATCACGTGTTGGTGTTGGGCAGCCAAAACAGCTCGAACAGCCAACGACTGGCCGAGTTGGCTCGTGAACATGGCGTACCGGCTCGACTAATCGACGGCCCCGAGGACATCGACCTCGATTGGTTTAGCGGCGATGAAACGGTGTTAATCACGGCCGGCGCCAGCGCGCCGGAAGTGGTGGTTCAGGCCTGTCTCGAACTGCTCACAACCCGATTTCAAGCAACGGTCCAGCAGCGGTCGATTCGCCAGGAGAGCGTGTCGTTTCCGCTGCCGAAAGAGGTGCGCAAAACAGGGGTCAGGTGAAGCGGTTAAAGATCGGCGAAGCACCCCGGCTGCTGTGATACAACAGATTTTGTGGATTCTTCGTCAGCAGCCGGGGTGCTGAAATCGTCAGGGAACAGGGGGCAGCGATTAACCCTGGATGTAGTTTTTCAGATAGTGATTCTCGGCGGTCAGCTTGTTGTGCTGGGCCTTCACCAGGTCGCCAATCGAAATCACGCCCACCAGTTCATCGTCCTCAATGACCGGCAAGTGTCGTACGCGGTTAACCGTCATCAGGCCCATCGCGTCGGCGATCGTGTCGGTAGCTCGCCCCACGATCATGCCGATTGTCATGATCTCTTCGGCCGGGGTATCGTCGAGGGAAGTCCCTTTCGAGCATGCCCGAAGAATGTCGCGCTCGGTGATGATTCCTATCATCTTCCGCGATCCTTCCTTGTCGACCACGATGAGTGATCCGCAGTTGTTCTCGACCAGAATTTCGGTGACACGTCGTAACGTGGCGTCTGGCACGGTCGAATAAACGGCACTGCCCTTCGTACGGAGGATTTCCGAAAGCATCATGCCAACAGCCTCCCTAGTTGAAAAGATTTAACGAGAAGAGAAAAGATCGCTGCCGCGGCAATTCATCGAACCCCGCACAGCACCTTCAGGAGAGCCTGATTCGTAAGTCGAGGTCAAAGAGGATTTTCTCGATTTGGCGGAGCGGCAGGTTTTCACACAGCCAGAGAACGTTGCAAAACGTTTGATAACAAATAACAATAGGTTGCGATGATTTCTTGATCCCACGCGGCTAGCGCCGTGGAGACATCTCGGCTACCCGAAGACCTCGAAATAACAGATCCGTGGAGGGGTCATGACCCTGGAGGATAATCGAGCCGGGATCGAGCCGGAGTCCTTTACGCGGGTTCACGTGTGGCTCTCGGTGGTCGGTCCAATCGCTGACCTGACGTCCGTTGACCCACACGGCCATGTGGGGCCCTTCGGCGACGATCGTCTTGTGAAACCACTCGAAGTCGCGAGCCATGACACGCCTCGCGTCTTGCCGGCGAAAGATGCCTCCGGTGCCGCAGTTGCTCGGCAGGTTCGGATCGCTGCCGCCCGTGCTGTTATGAACCGTGCTGCTGCGAACTGTGCCGTTGTGGATTTGGCTTTCGTAGCCCATCCAAAACTCGCCCGGGATCGAACGAAAGAATACGCCCGAATTCAACTCGCGTCCGTTTACCAGGCATTCCAACTGCAGCACAAAATCGCCGTACGTGGCCTTGCTTTCGATCTGCCCTTTTCCATTTTGCACACGCAGTGCGCCGTCGGCGGTCACGCTGAATTCGCTTTCGCGGGCCTGATCCGTTTTCCAGCCACTTAGATCACGGCCGTTGAGCAAATTATTCAGACGGAGCGGGCGCAAGCGAATATTGCGAAAGGCGATCGCGCCGGTGTTGAATTGCAGTCCGATGAAACCGCGGCCGAGCGGTTTGGGATCGGTGTATTCGAGCACTTTTTTCCCGTCGAGCATAACAGAAAATTGTCCTCCGTCGGCCGTCACTTCGTACGTATGCCAGCGGTCCTCGGCCACTGTGGGCGCAACCTTTTTCTGGCGGACGAAGCTGCCCGTGGGAAACGGATTATCGGCCGGTGCGATATTCAATTCATAGCAGCCGTCGCCGGCGTCTTTGGGCCGCGGGCTGGTCCGCAAAAAAACGCCGCTATTCGTGCCGGCGGCGGCGCGAAAGTCGAGCCACAGTTGATAGTCTGCAAATTGGGTCGTCGTGCAGAGCAGCCCGAGCTGGCCCGAGTCGGCGCGGATCTGGCCGTCGGCCACGTGCCAATTCACCTCACTCGCGGCCCGCCAACCATAGAGGGTCTCTGAGTCGAACAACGAGATCCATCCGTCGCCCAGTTCTGCGTTGGCTAGCTTGTGTGGCGCGGCAGCCGATGCATCACTCGCTGCAATCAACAGCAACAGTACGGATAGAAAGGCCATTCTATGCTGAATCAACATGGTGCAGGTTTCCCCATAAAATAGAAGTCTTACAAATATTCTTGGCGAATCTTTCGCAGTGACTCGAAAGCTGGTTTCGGGTTGCCCCGATGGTCGATTAGCCCGCCGTGGGGAAATTCGTGTGGGCATTCATCGGTCAATTGGTTCCAGACGATCGCTTGGACGCAGTTCTTGGCAAGCATCAGCGGAACATGTCGCTCGGTCCAGTCCTGCTGGCTTTCAGGGGAGATCGGCACAGAATCGGTCCCAGGCATGGGTCGTCCTAGTCCTTGGGCCAAGGCGTCCTCTGAATCAGAACTGGGTGATAAGACCGAGACGACCAGCGGTACGCCCAGCATACTCCAGTGATCGAGTTGCTGGCTGAGCGCCAGTAGATTTCTCTGAGCGCTGCCATGGGGATAGTATCCCGAGTTGATTTCAAGTCCCACACCGGCAATTCCCAAGTCGGCGCGAATCAGCGCGTCTGCCAATCCAAAAGGTGAAAAGTCGGATTCTTGCTTTGCCATGTATTCGGCCCACGGCTGGTCAAAACTCACGATGATTGGCGTTTGGGGATCAAGTTGACGGGTTGTTTCGATCGCCGTGGCCACGACCCGAAGCATCTGATCCATCGAAAGTCCAACCGTGCTGCCCAGGTTGATCCGAGAGGCAACATGCCAGAGTTGAACGCGGCCACGAAATCGTGTGACCGTGTCTTTGACAAAGTCCAGCATAAATGCGAGAACATTGTCGAAGTCGCCTTCCCAAAGATACAGCCAGTCGGGAATCCCCGGCGTATCCATCCGCAGCAGCGGCCCGCCACATATTTTTAGACCGTTCGACTGGCACCAGGCAATTTGCTGTTCTGCGATGCTCCAATCCCGATTGCCTTCCTGCGGCTCAACGTTCCTCCACGACGTCGGCATGATCGCTGTATTGAACGTGTTTTGGATAAGCTCCACTGTATCGCCGCCCGGCACCGTACAGCCCAAGTCGATCCCCAGCAGCGTGGATAGTTCCGGAGTCTGTCGACGACGAACGGGAATCGCCTGCGCGACGTAACTCTCCCCTAGCATGTTCGAGATATCGGCCGCCAATCGGATCGCCTTGACCGCATGTTCCGCGGCCATAGCCGGTTGCGATTGGGATGTCGCCGCGTTGGCAAAATAAACGGTCGCTTCGGACAGCCGATCCTCGACCTCCTTGGGCACAACCAAGCCAACCGCTTGCCAGGCCGCGATTTGGTTGCGAAGCTGGTTCATCGAACCTCGCGCCAGTTCAACCTCCAAGATATACGGTTGCTCGCGCTGCATCAAACAAGCGGTGGAAAGCATCAGTTGCCCATGCCGCTCGACCGGCCAGGGGACGTATACGTTTCCCGAGTCGTTCTCAGCACGGTCGATCGCCAGCAAGTCGCTGTCCCAGGCGGCACGGCTGATCCAAGGAGTTTCCTCCATGCCGCACATGTAGATGCGCTCGATGTCCTCCGCATGGAGACAGTGTCGGTTGGGGACTGTAAATCGCAGCGAGCCCATGCGGCACGATTCCTCCGATGTACGGCTACCGGCAGACGACTCAAGATGCGATTTTACCGCAGCTATGGTGCTGCATCAACTCGTTTGGGGCTCGACATGCTGGTCAAGGGCACCGGCAAGCTGGTATACTCGCTCGCTGGTTTATTGGAAATTGGGTGGTTTTGCAGTATGGAATCGATCCGAGGAATGCCATGAGTTGTTCAGTTGTTTTGGAAACGGCCTTGTCCAATCTGCCCGTTCGTCGTGGAAAGGTGCGAGACATTTACGATCTGGGCGACCAGTTGCTGCTGGTTAGCACCGACCGCATCAGTGCGTTCGACTGGGTGTTGCCCACCGGGATTCCGGACAAGGGACGCGTGCTCACGCAGTTGAGCAGCTTTTGGTTTGATCAACTCAAGGTACCCAACCATCTGCTTTCCACCAACGTCGCCGACTTCGATCTTCCCGAGGGCGTGGACCGTGACATGCTCGAGGGTCGCAGCATGCTCGTTCGCAAGACTAACGTCGTGCCGATCGAGTGCGTTGTCCGCGGCTACCTATCGGGCTCCGGCTGGAAAGAATACCAAGCGTCGGGCAGTGTGTGTGGGATTTCGTTGGCCACGGGCTTAACCGAAAGCGACTGCTTGAGTGAGCCGATCTTCACGCCCGCGACCAAGGCCGAGCAAGGCGATCACGATGAGAACATTTCGTTCGATCGGATGGTCGACGTCGTCGGGCGTGAACTGGCCGAGGAGCTGCGACAGCGAAGCCTGGATATCTACAACCAGGGCGCCGAATATGCACGTGGACGCGGAATCGTCATTGCGGACACCAAGTTCGAATTTGGCCAGGTCGACGACGAAACGATTCTGATCGACGAGGTACTGACGTCCGACAGTTCGCGTTTCTGGCCATCCGATCTTTATCAGCCGGGACAGGGACAGCCCTCGTTCGACAAGCAATTTGTTCGCGACTGGCTGCTGGCCAGCGATTGGGACCGCGACAGCGAGCCGCCGGCACTGCCAGCGGACGTCGTCACCAAGACACGCGAAAAATACATCGAAGCCTTCGAGCAGCTTACCGGGCTGGCATTTGCCTGGAAGTAGATCCTTCCCAGCACCCCGGCTGCTGATTGCCGTGATGACGAGCGACTTAACATGACGCACGGGCGGCAATCTTGCATCGTCCGGTGCGTCGGATTGGGGGTGCATTCCGTGGATTGTGATTTCAGCCAGCTATTTGATAGTGGTTTGAACCGGTGTGGTCGGTTTGCCATCGGGACCAGAATGGCTTGATTGGCCGGGAGTCGCTTAGGTAATCGGTGC